>ENA-OREC01000008-OREC01000008.1-marine-metagenome-genome-assembly--contig:-NODE-8-length-67729-cov-6.927615_pt1 | contig 67729 bp, 60 predicted proteins | sample MGYA00248626_ERZ508543 | MGnify/ENA primary metagenome ERZ508543 (study PRJEB26211, sample SAMN05518279) | marine metagenome | isolation source: Puget Sound, Washington, USA | host: Bankia setacea | place...
TCTTCATCCTCATTTGCAGAAGAGCCAGAGGAGCCAGAGCCTTCTTCATCCTCATTTGCAGAAGAGCCAGAGGAGCCTGAGCCTTCTTCATCCCCATTTGCTTCTTGCGTCTTCATAAGCTTATTTATTACATCTATGTTATGTTGCGCAGCCTGATGATCTTCATCTTCTCGTAGAACTGCTTTATATGCGTCAATAGCCTCATTATAAATCCCCTGTTGTGCCAATGCATTTCCTAGATTATATAAGGAGCTAACTTTAACTGAAGATCTTGTAGATTCCGTAAAAGCCTGTTCTGCTTCCTTATAACGACCTGCTTTGTATAGGGCAACTCCTCTCCTATACGGATCTTGAAAATACTGAATTGCTTCATCATACCGCTTGTCATCAAATGCCTGATAAGCCTTAATTTCTGGAGAAACAAAATAACGATCCCACAGAGTTTCTTCCTCTGCATATGCTATCTTTGGAATACCTAATATAAGCATTGCAGCAATTACACATGAATAACATCTTATTAAATGTCTAAGCATAGGAAGAATACTAATAATAAGAAATATATAAAAGCCATCACTACGTAGCATTATTTTATCATTAGACCTTTTCACAACACTGGCATTATTATTTATTTCTCTAATTATTGCCTCTACGTCATCAGTTGAATAGTCCGATAAAGTATATACTCCACCACCAGATAACGCAAATTCGCGCAGTACATCTTCTTGCACAACAGATAGAACCTTATACTCTGTACTGGTACCAATTGCCATAACGTGTACACGGTACCCATTCTCATAAGCATCAGACACTGCACGTATTCCATTACCTATATCGTCTAGATTCCCATCGCTAATTATAAGAATATTTTTATCACTACTACTATCTTTAGCAAGCATATTTCTTGCCATATTTACAGCAGGAGTAACCTTATCTCCCTGTATAAATATAATATCAGTGCTTAAATGAGGTAAGAAATTCCTGATTGTCATATGATCATCTGTGATAGGGGTAATAACATGACTATCACCAGCAAAAACTACAAGTCCAATTGGTAAATTTGGGGAATAATCAAGAATATCCTCTATCTCACGCGTGGCCCAGCCTAATCTGTCTGGAGAAATATCTCGTGCATTCATAGATGCAGACATATCCAGAACTATTATAAGAGAACTCCCAGGTTGATAAACATCAATATTACGGAAATTCCACTGCGGTGCAGCTAAGGATAATACAAATAATACCCAAACACACATTAGTGATAAAGATACACCATGAAACCACGATGATACCTTCCCTATTGTAGTAACATCCCCTTTTACAAGATGTTGTAGCAAATCAGGATCGATGTGTTTATCAATATTCCTAGGCATTAATGTTGACCGCGCGTACCACGCAACAAAAGGCGTCGCCACAAGCCCAATCAACCAAAGTGGCTGCTCAAATTGAAAATGTGTCAGTATCGCTCTAATTTCTTCCCACACGAGTAAATTTCCCCAAAATACAACTGAACGAAGATAATAGTAATATACACATAGCAATCCCAAGAGGATAACGATGCAAAGATTTACTTACTATATGCAGTCTTCCATCAACTTCTGATTTCTCCAAGGAGTCAATTCTATGATAAATCATCTGTAGATCATTCTCAGTATCTGCAATGAAAAATTCTCCTTCTGTAATTGCTGCAATTTCTTTCAACAAATCAGAATTAACACTCACCTCCACCATTCTGATGTCTCCATTCCTATCTGGGAATGGTACAATTCCATTCTTCCCAACAGAAATTGTATAAATACGAATTCCGTACTCCCTGGCAAATTCTGCAGTCTTTAATGGAGGAAATGAGCTTGCGGTATCATCACCATCTGTTACTAGAATAAGTATTCTTGAACTCTCGGGTCTTGTCTTAAGGTGCTGTACAGCTAAACCTATCGCATCTCCTATTGCAGTAGCATCTCCTGCCACACCTGCAAAAGCCGTATCAAGTATACTATTGACAGAATCTATATCCAATGTTAGTGGAACGGGTAAGTATGCATGTTCCCCGAATAGTATTAATCCTATTCTATCCCCTGTTCTCTTATGTATAAAATCACTCACAACCCGTTTGGTAATATCAAAACGGTTATACATTCGTTCCGCTGATGAAAAATCTAGAGCCTTCATCGATGCGGAAACATCTACCGCAATCATAATATCATACCCTTTAGACTTTTCCTCAACTACATCCATTATCATTTGGGGTCTCATTAGAGATACAACAAGAAGAATCCAAACGCACAACATGATTTTCTTATACAAAGAATTATTATAAGGAGTTCCAATATTACCCCGATCAATCACTCCTGATGTTAATAGGTGAGGGAAAAATATACTGTAACCATCATTTACATAAGACTGCTTTAGCTGCATATCTGGCATAAAAAAAGATATAATTCGCTTCCTAAGAAGAAATGGTACAAATATTAATACTGCCATCCATGGCCATGCAAAAGTAAAGGTATCAAAGAATAAAAGGGTCATACTTATGTTTCTCCTTCCATGTACAACGAATCCACTGTAAGGAATTTATTGCAAAGTCTCTGACTTCATTAATTTCCATCTTTATCGCTCCTGGAGGCGCATAAATTATCTGTTGTACTTTTTGCATCATATCTTCAGGGAAACAATCAGCAACTTTATCATTCAACCACCTCATCCATTCTATACCGTACAAACCTGCACACTCCGGGCGAGAGAAAGTCTCTATAGCAGCTTGTTTCAAAAGCATAGCAATATATATTGCACTCTCATTTGCATTCTCTTCACTAATATTCTCTTTTACATTCTTAAGTTTCTTATACATAAGATAAAGTCTATTTTTTCTATATATTATACAAACATATACGCATACACAGATTATAAATATTAATAATATACTCACGATAATTAAAAACCACCAACCTATAGCAAGGCTAAATCCTGCTGGGTCTAAACCATCAATATCGATAATATCCAAAGAATACTTAACAGGTTCCATGCCTTGCTTTATCTCCTGCGATGTGGCTTATTATTGCGACTGAACATAGATGACACTACTATCCCTAATGTATCAGTAGTAGTAATAGAATAAATACGAGCTCTTAGAGAACATGATAATTCTTCTAAAATTCTCCTATTATCCAGCCATGCTTGTTCATAAGACGAACGTACTACCTCATTAGACAAGTCAACCAGATGATCGTTTCCATAACCACCATTCACAAGAATACTACCAATACAAGGAAGAGTAGAATCTGCTATATCGTTCACAGTAACAAGAAATATACGTCCTTTCGTTCCAAGAGATTTAATTGCTTTTAAAGTAGCCTCTGAAAGATTCATAAAGTCGCTGATGACAAATATACTGCTACCATCAGGTACAATATTCTTTACATCATTACATGCTTTACTCAAGCTAATATCACATATCTCATAAGTTTCGTTTGCACCTTCTTGGCACAGAAAGCGCAGCATACTATATATGGAACTCTTGCTCTTTCTAACTGGGAAACGTTTTATCACATCTTCTGGAACACCTAGAACACATCCACCAACACCACTACCATACAACCAAGCTCCCCAGGATACAGCGGCACATATTCGTGCTACCTGTACAGATTTGAAAGTGCATTTTGTTCCAAAACGCATATAAGAATTCATATCAGAAATTATATATACTATCCCTTCCTGCGTCTCACCAAAGACCTTTATATGTGGCTTATTTGCTCGCGCAGTTACTCTCCAGTCAATATTACGTACATCATCTCCTGCAATATACTGGCGAACTTCCTTAAACTCAGATCCGCGCCCATGAAATACGGATGATGATCCTTCACCAACCGCACCAGGACGCAATACAACTGGTACCACATGGTTAGAGCACGTAATACCCCCAACCATTTTTACAATAGATACAAGCTCATAAAATGAAGGATAAAGCATACTCGCACATCAAGAAATAGCCACTACCTGCAATAATCTTGCAATCATATCATCTACCGACAATCCTTCTGAATCTGCTTCAAAAGAAGATCCTATTCTATGTCTGAAAATATGAGGCAAAACCTTCTGAACATGGTATGGAGAAACGAAAGAGTCTCTATGTAACCACGCAAATGCCTTTGCACAATGCATAAGTGCAATAGATGCACGGGGGGAGACTCCATGCTCTATATATTTACTCAGCTTCTCGTCATAATCTGCCGGATAGCGAGTTGCTCTAGCAAGTGAAACAATATACGACAACACAGCGTCAGATACATACACCTTGGATACCTGACGTTGTGCATCAAACAACTCTGCTTCACTCAATGTATGACAAGCTTTCTTATCTTTATGCACTACTCTTGCACTATCTACATCATGAGGAAGCTTTAATATCTTTAACTCCTCCTCATAAGATGGATAATTTACAACAATATTCATCATAAATCTATCAAGCTGAGCTTCTGGTAGATTATACGTACCTTCCTGCTCAATCGGATTCTGAGTAGCAATCACCATAAACAAACCTGGTAATAAGTGACTCGCATTCCCAACGCTTACCTGTCTTTCTTCCATAGCTTCCAATAAAGCAGACTGCACCTTAGCAGGAGCCCTGTTTATTTCATCTGCAAGAAGAATATTACAAAATACAGGACCAGCCCTGAATGTAAAATCGGCTTTATCGTGTATATATATCTCTGTACCTATGATATCAGAAGGAAGCAGGTCTGGTGTAAACTGCACACGACTGAATTCTCCCTCAACTGCTTCGGCTAGCGCACAAGCAACCGTTGTTTTTGCAAGTCCAGGCACTCCTTCTATAAGAACATGCCCACCTGTAAGCATTCCTACTAGCAGCATTTCTATAAGGTCACGCTGCCCTATAACTCTTTGCCCTATATAATCCTTCAGTCTACAAAATTTGTCTTCCAACAACCCAGCTGAGTCAGAGTCACGCCCAATGATTGGAACCTCATGCATAAAAGAATTATTTATATCGTTCATACACCCCCCCACGAAACAGACACAAACGTCAGGAACTGGGAATAACTTCCCCTGGCAAACGTAACCTATTCCCTCTACTAATAGGATGATTCACAATTTTACGTACATCATCCTGCCTGATTTTATAAATCCAGTCTGAATAGTCAATACCACTAACATACTTCCTATATCTTGTATTGAGCTTTGCATTATTGTTGTCAGACTGTCCAGATGACAGATTCATAGTATTTACCAAAAACTTCATCCAGTAATCGTCCTCTCCAACTCTTATTATCCTTAATTCATATATCTCACCCTGAAAGGTAGTGTATTGTGCCACAATCACATTTTTATCATCAAAGTCAGCATATACCATCTCTGTACTTACTACATCTTCAGTTCTTAGATCTTCTATTACTGATACCGCATCCTGTATTATTCCTTGTTCAATAATACTAGTTGATACCCCCTTCTCATATATCTTGTCATCCTCACGCGTTAAAAGAAATCTTGTGTCTTCATATTTATGAATCTCGGCTGTATAACCTGCATTATCTGAATAACGTACATCAATTCTCTTTATATCAAATATATCCATTGAAAATACCGATGGATATATCCAATGCTTTATAAATGGACTAACACTAAACGCATCAGATGTTAACCATGTAGTCTTGTCATTTTTCTTCCGTACATACACCCCATGCCCCTGATTGGAATGAAAACCTACATGTATACCTATTATCTCCATACCATCGGTATCGTATAAACTAACATATAAAGCATTATCTTCATCTAAGCCAACCATATGATACATGTCAGGATCTGAAGTACCTGGCGTATCCAGTTCCAAAGCAACAAAATCATGTAGCATATTCTGAATTCTCTTATGATTTGCAGGATATTCATCTCCTGCTATAAGCCATGTTCCGTTCTTTATGTACAGAATTACCTCACCATTGATACTCTTTATGGTAATCTTATTCACATTCCCTATTTCATCCGCTAGGTTACTAAAGGCTAATGAACTGCTATTCTTCCATTTGTTCCATGCTAAGAAAGCCACTGCACCAGCTATACATAATACTGCCAGACATATCATCATTTTTATAAATATATTATCTTGCTTGTTTTGCAAAGCAGCCTCCCTTATTCTACTTCCTTACAGCATAATAAGCTATGAACCAAATCAACATAATAAAGAAAGGTAATATGATTATATGAAAAACCTTAAATATTAACTCATGTCTAATAACATCCTGTTCAAATTTTATACGCGTATCACGCATCTTTTCTTCTATTAAAGATATCTTACGTCTATAATCATCAAAATTTCTTTTATTATATACCTCTTGTGAAGATATATCGTCACTACGCCACTGCCTTTCCAATAAAGCTGCCTCTTCCCGTAGAGATAAAATCTTCTCCTTATATGCTTGTTTTTTATGAATCCTGCTCCTTCCTATACTTAACAGCCGAGGTGCTCCTCTATTTTTTCTAAGTGCAACAAGTGCTTCATTTCCCAGAAAATCATCTATTATATTATTTACAAACATATCATTATCAGCAAAAATATCTGTATATGATGAGGATCTTGTGGAAGTCCAGTAGCGATCTCGAATAAAGTCGACATCTCCTACAATGATAATGTCAAGCTCTCCTTCTGAAATATGATCCTTCATGTCAGAATATTGTGGAAAAGCGCTTGTAGTAACCCCTCTTAATCTGGCGGCTAACACTTTCTGTGAAGGTAAAGATCTTTTTAGTATATAATTATTCCCATAGCCAGTTATATATGGCGTTGCGAGTAGCGATTCTTTCCCACTATAAACCAGAGGATCCATCTTCAATTTACCAGCATTTATTCCTGGGTCAAATTTTATCGGTGCAGCTGTGTAAAACATAAGTGACGAAATATTAGTCAATACAGAATCATTTGACTGAATATTATCTTTCCCAATATTAATATATCCAGGGTCTGCAATAGTACTAGGCTCCCATACTTCCGTACTGTCTTTAAATATTTCTACTGAATTTTCTCTATCATATACTATTGTATCTTTGTCAAACGAGATTCCCCACTTATCAAGTAATACATTAAAGTTACTCCTAATAGCCACGCTTGAACTATGTGTGCTTAAATGCTGATCCAAGAATATTAAAGTTTTCCCTCCTCCTAATATAAACTGCTCAATATCGTACAGCATTTTATCTTTCATAAGGTATGGATGAACTATAATCATGGCATCCATGTTACCAAGAAGCCCATCAGAGTAGTTATAAAATGGTAACACAGTATACCTACTCATTAGACTGTTGCCTATAAGTTGCAACTCTTCCATACTTCTCATGTCCCATGATAACTTTCTGGAAACAGCAATTCCTTCTGATATCCCTATTTTCTGCATTTCTTTATTTGATTGCATAGTATATAAAATACTGGATATAGCATACTCCACTTTTCTTCTATTCATCAGAGATGAAGCCTGAACCACGGTGTTAGCTCCTAATCCATCCGAAATAACTATACCGATATAAAATTTATTTTCCTGCTCTCCACCAATCGTTACAGGTTTTATACCCCATGCTATGGCATCTTTCTCTGCGCTGGAAAATGGGACTGGATTATACGTTTTAATACTAATTTTACCATCAGAAACATCACTGTATATTTTCAACAATGTCTCGACATACAATGCAGCACGCTGTAGCTCAGGGTGACCAGGTGCATAGTACCTTGAATAGTAGAATTTTATTTGAACATTATTTCCCAGGCTATCAATAATCTCTTGTGACCTAGTAGATAAAGAGAAGTGTTTACCTTGTGTAATATCAATATATGCAGCTGGATAAATATTATGTATTAAAATATTGATACCTAACAAACATAAGAATACCAGTACACCATATACTCTGAACAATATCTTCTTACGGGTTAGCGCCATCTCTATTGAAGTTACAGAAAATAGGTTGTTCATTATACCACTCTGCCTTTTGTTTCAATTGATACGCAAGTCATGAATAACCAGAAAATAATAAAACTGATTGCAAATACTAGAAATTTTAACTCAATTACCCCCTGTATAACTGTCATGAAGTTAGTATAAAAGCTTGCCCAAGAAATCCAATATACAATGTCAGCTGGTAGGAATATATTCATCATATCAACTACAACAGGCAGTCCACTAAACATAAATATTCCATTTGCAATAACCGTTTTAATATAAGCTATTACCTGACTATCTGATAAAGATGATATATAAGACCCAAACGACAGATACATACCTGCCAATAATATACTGGCCATATACCCTGTAAATACCATCATATGATCAGGTTCTCCAATTAAGGATACCCCAATCCACATAGTTCCACTGAATATAAGAGCTATTATTATTATTATCCACGCTGCTATAAATTTCCCCAAGACTATTTTCCATACTGGAGATGGTAAAGATACCAGAAACTCAAATGTATCTTGCTGCCTTTCTTCAGCCCATAATCTCATTGAAACCGCAGGTGTAAAAAATAAATATATATATGGATGCCAAGAGAAAAACGCCTCTAGATCTGCGAGCTCTTTCTCGAAAAACATCCCAAGATAAAAAGTTAATACACTGCTTACAATTATGAAAGATGCTATCAGAAAAGCGGCTAATGGAGATAGTAGGTATGATACGCTCTCCTTCTTAATTATAGCTAATATTACTGTCATATATACTTCACGTCTGAATTGGTTACTGTATTACATATAAATCTTAGGTTAAATATCAGACATATTCTTAAAAATACGTCTGTTTTGTTTGCTGCAACATGGAAATAACACCGCTCCTTTACCTAAAGATTTCACATTGTCATATATAATACTCCATGTCTCTTCTCCTCCCTTATAATGTATTTCGTATCCTGCATCACAGCCATATTCAGCAATTTTACTTATTTTATGAATAACATCACTGTTCTTTACCATGCTGATTACATCCTCATAAGATATCCCATTTGTTCGTAAAATAACGCTATTCTCCTGATCTTTTTCATTATTACATTTATACAACATATCTATAGCGTTCCCATAAGTAATCACAGCTCCTTTTTCCAACATCATTACCTTTGTTGCTAAAGCACGTACCTCCTCCATGGCGTGACTAGAGAAAACTACCGCCTTATTTATGGAAATTCTATGTATGCAATCATAAAGATCATCTTTCTGCATAGGATCAAGTCCCTCTGCTGGCTCATCCAATATTACAACTTCAGGCTCATGTAATAAAGCCTGCGCAACTCCTACTCTTCTTTTATATCCTCTTGATAAAATTCCTATTGGTGAATGCATTACATCTTTTAACATCATCTGCTCTACGACTTTATCAATACTGCTCGTAAGATTTATACGACTCATCTGCCTTACTTCTCCTACAAAGCGTAGAAACATGGCAGGAGTCATCTCTGGATATAGACACATATTTTCTGGAAGATATCCTAATTGCGCACGCACTTGCACTGGGTTAGTTGCTATATTCATCCCACATATTGATATACTACCTTTATCAGGCTCAAAGAATCCTGTGAGCATCTTCATAAGAGTTGTCTTCCCAGAACCATTGCAACCTAATAAAGCTAGAGTTTCTCCTCTTAAGAGAGTTAAATTCACATCCTTCACAGCATAAACTGACCCAAATTTCTTTGTCAGGCTATCAACCTGTAACACTACGTTTATGCTCATATCAGTTACTCACTAAAATATATAGCTATGTAATTATCTATTTTGGTGGAATGCCTCGGAAATCAACCCAACTGGATATACTGTAACATATGTGGGAATCTCCTGGAAGGAAACAACCGGGATATATACCCCCCTCTGAGCCAGCAAATTACGTAAATGTCTACGAATATCCATCTGTGTTACCAAGACAGGATCCTCCTTGGGATGAAAAGGCTGCCGCACAAAACGTAAAGACTGTTCCACTATCATACTTGCAGCATCAGGAGGCAAAACAAGGAACGAGCCTGTAGGGGTTGCTCTTAAACCTTCACGTAAAGCTCTTTCAATGCTGGGAGCCACAAGTACCACATTCAACAAATTATTCTGAGAATATGGCTGCACTATATCGTTACCTATTGCTAGCCTAACATATTCCACTAGTAAAATAGGATTTGTTTCCTTAGGAGACCACTCCATAATCGCTTCAAATATTCTTGGCAAATTAGAAATTGATACATCTTCCTCTAGTAGGCGCTTCAACACATCAGTCACTTTCACAACTGATGAACTATTTTTCAGCTCCTCTATCAATATAGGTTTTGTTTTTTCAATAAGAGAGAATACTCCATTAACATCCTGCACAGTAATGAAACTACCAAGATATTTCTCTACAATATCAGATATTTCAGTTAATAAACGATCTAGTGCATCCTCAGCTTTAACCCCATTATTGTCCAGGATTTCCTTACTTTCTTTAGAAACCCAACATCCAGACCCTTCTTCATAGACAGGCTCAATATCAAATAAATCTAACTCGGTACGAGACATATGCACATAATAATAATCAGATATATAATGTCCCTGTCGCACTAAAGAACCATGCATATGCACCTCAAAAGCTTCAGGATTAGAATCTGTATTTAAGACACACTGCCAATGGCCAAGAGAAACCTTTTTGCTCTCTGTTATTTTTTTATACAAAGCTTCAAAGCGACTGGAAAACTCTATGCATTCCGTATCCTTAATCTTCTTTGGTAAAGCCAGCACTAGTGTAGGCAACCCACCTGTTGTAGACTGATGCTTTATAGCCTCGGCATGCTGTTTCTTAAAGAAATACTGCCAATTATTTCGCATAGCAGGATCTTCTGTTGCCTGAGCCAACTGTCTATCCATTTTCATAGCCATAGCATAAAAACCTACAGCTATCAGGCTAAATATAATAATTGGAAATCCTGGAATCATACCAAATATTGATACAATGATAGATGCAATTTTCAGAGTTCTAGGACTTGAAAACATCTGACGAATAATATCTCCCCCAACATCAACATTGTCCTGACTGCTGGTAACACGTGTCACCATTGTACCAGATGAAACTGATATTAAAAGCGCTGGGATCTGACTAATAAGTCCATCGCCTATAGTTAATAGAGCATAAAGTTGTAAAGCTTCAGAAAAACCTAACCCACGCTGAAGAATCCCAATAAGAAGTCCACCTATAATATTAATTGCTGTAATAATTAATCCCGCAACCGCATCTCCTTTTACAAACTTCATGGCACCATCCATTGCCCCAAACAATTGGCTTTCTTTGCCAAGAGCAATCCTACGGCTCTGCGCTAATTGTTGATCAATATTACCTGCCCGTACATCAGCATCAATACTCATTTGCTTACCAGGCATAGCATCTAATGTAAATCTTGCGCTAACTTCAGCTACACGATCAGCTCCTTTTGTAATAACAAGAAACTGTACCACTGTGATAATAAGAAAAATAACAAGACCAACTACCAAGTTACCAGAAATAACAAACTCCCCAAAGGCAGCAACTATATCACCAGCATCTCCCTGGATTAGAATTAACCTTGTTGTACTCACTGATATTGCAAGCCTTAATAAGGTTGAAACCAATATCACTGTAGGGAAAGTTGAAAACTCCAATGGTCCTTGAATGGTTGTAATAACAAGCATTATCATTATAGCTATTGTCATATTAAATGCTATCAGAACATCCATGATGATTAATGGCATAGGCATAATCATCATAAAAATCACTGACATTATAAGAGCTATAAAAACTATGCTCTTTTGCTGGGCAATCCATGCATTTAGCACTGCAAAATTCAAATTAGATCCCCCTAACTAAGAAATACGACTACTTTCCACATACTTTTCACATACTACGACTACTTTCCACATACTTTCCACATACAATGTATAAATAGACTCAGTTACACGATATATGCATTTCTTTTGTTTATATTGTTAACTTTAAAAAAGTTTTAACCACTACCTATATACATTGAAGAATACTAAACGTTCTTCAGTGCAACGCTCAACAGAGGAAATCTGTATAATGTATAAACTGTCAAATGTTTTTCTCATATTATACATTCTTGTAAAGCGTTGTATTATGCAGCATACACATAAATACATAGGTTATCAGATATCACAATCTATTCCTCATATATGTACTGTGGCTATATATGGAATGTTAGTGCTAATAAACATAACACAAACAGCTTATTCAGCTGAATTACCTGGGAAAGATAAACAATATCCATTTTTTGCCAAAAATCAGAAGCTATCAGACATCCTTACGGCATTCTCCAATAATACGCACATAACAATATCAATATCGCAGAATATCGAGAACAATACTATCAATTTTATTCCTCAAGATCTCTCACGTGAAGAGTTTCTTTCTTTTCTTGCGGTACGAAACAAGTTTCTATGGTTCTACGATGGAAATATCATACATATCAGCCATATTAAAAATATGGTAATACAACCAATAGCTCTAAAAAATATAAATGTAGAAAAAATACGAAAATATATGAATGCCATGGATATATGGGAAGAGAAATTCTTTAGGTACGGAAAAGATACAGATAATATAATGTTAGTTGCCGCTCCAGAAAGTTACTTACGTATTGTGAAAGAAATAGCAAAGGTATCAGATGTAACTCTACCAGAAGCAAAAAATAAAGTTACAGAAATAGAATATGTAAAGGATAATACAGATAATCAGAATATCCAAACTCCTGAGAAGCCTAAAAGAATTAATATTATTCTAAAGAGCAAAGCCTCCGGACACGCAAGTTCCAGAAAAAGCGCTACTGCTATAGCAGTAAATGCTATATCTGACACAGAATCAGACGCTGATCAATCTCAGGCTATAATAGATATTAAAGATGAGCTACTCTCATCCATAAATACAGGAATAATGAGTGACACCAATTATATCAATCCTTTTGAAGAGTACATAAATGCAGCTGCACAACTTGGATACTGAATATAGTATGAGGAAATGAAATATAACAAAAAAAGCAAATGCAGTAAAGCACTTAATCAGTGCAATAAAACTTTATAAAAATACAAGTTTTTACTTTGCATACAATATAATGCATCACATGTATATTTACCATATTACGCATAAATATTGACAAATATAAAAATTCTCTTAAAATAGTATTAGTTATTTCTTTACTATTTTGGGGGGCACCACTATGGCATTCTCAAAGATACACTTAGCTATGTCAAAAACAAAGTGTTATGTAGCATTTGTATTACTATGTCTGGTAGTAGTGCTGTGCTTCATAATCGTCACGTCTAAATTATATACCTATGAAAATATATCATCCAGAATAACATATCGTGAGAACTCGGATGAGGATCTCTATATTAATACAACTGACTACTTAACAAATTCTACTAAAGGATCAGGAACCTTCTATGCTGCTGCAAAAAATAACATAGAACCATCCAATGACAGATTCCTTTATGATGACTCCTTGTATGCTAATACATATATAAGAAGTAGAAATATTCCCCATCCAGATTTGCCCGCGGTTGCGTATGATAATTATCATATACGCATACAAACACAAAATGCTGAGGAAGATATCGCTTCTATTCCTGTGGCAAAGTTTATAAACAGGAACTTTGTATCTTCTGATTTTACCAATTATCATGCTGGGATAAGAGCTGCAAAAGCATACATTACCGCACATGAAGGACATACAAAGAAAGAAGAAATGATTATTAACTGTCTTGCTGAAGCAATTTATTTTGAAGCAAGAGGTGAACCTATCCAAGGGCAATTTGCAGTTGCTGAAGTGATCCTAAACCGTGTAGATTCTAACAGATGGCCTAATGGCGTGTGTGCAACTATACATCAGGGAAAAGAGAAATTTAACAGATGCCAATTCTCTTATGTGTGCGATGGGATCCCAGACCTTATCACTGAACCTGATTCATACCTTACTGCCAGAAAAATAGCACGTACTATGTTAATGGGAGCTCCACGTAATATTACTTCTAATGCAACCCATTATCACGCGGATAGCGTTAATCCCAGATGGGCTGGAGCTCTTGAAAAGACCGCCTCTATTGGATCGCACTTGTTTTATCGCAACAAGAAAGTGATTGAGCAACCTACAGTACCAAAAGTTTCCTTTAGCGAAAACTATCCTCTTCTACGCAGAAGGTCTTTATAAGGCATGTCATAATAAGCAATATATAAGATTGGTTTCCATAGTACATTATGACCTTACTAATCCAACATGGTACAACTATATCCCCTACATTCATACTCTGTACCATGAACATATACAAAGGTGGATCTATTATAAAAATAATTACCTGAAATACAATCAGCTGGTGCTGAACGCCCTCTGCAATAATCTGGCGGAGAGGGAGGACCTGTTGGTTCGTCTGTTGGATCGTCTGTTGGATCGTCTGTTGGATCGTCTGTTGGATCGTCTGTTGGATCTGTTATATGAAAAAGCTGTAATTCATTATCATCAAATATCTTTATATCTGCATCAATAGCTACACATAATGATGCAATATCCGCAATGTCATACATTTCATTATTAAAAAGCAAATTCGTTGATGAAGCATTTGACCATTCAACAGTTGCCTGATCTCTTATCTCTGAAATTCCAGAGATAAACATACTGTATGACACAGGTCTATAGAGTCATCCAGCTAGAAACTTGTGCATCAGTAGAATCATAATTACTCCAAGAACCTGCTGGTAAACAATATCCACCCATACAATTAACTACTGTACCATTAGCAAAACGACTTGTCTTGCTTCCACTAACTGCCGAACATACATCATCTAGGCATCTAACCACTTTATCATTCCTAATATAAAATGTTTCTACTGGAGATACAGGACCTGTTGGATCGTCTGTTGGATCGTCTGTTGGATCTGTTATATGAAAAAGCTGTAATTCATTATCATCAAATATCTTTATATCTGCATCAATAGCTACACATAATGATGCAATATCCGCAATGTCATACATTTCATTATTAAAAAGCAAATTCGTTGATGAAGCATTTGACCATTCAACAGTTGCCTGATCTCTTATCTCTGAAATTCCAGAGATAAACATACTGTATGACACAGGTCTATAACGATATGCAATTTCATAATGCAATAAACCATTAGAAGAATCTTGCAAGCCTGGAGATGCAGTAAGATTTTCCAATGATATTTGCTCTAACCCAGTTCCAACATCAACAGAGGTATTTACTGTATATTGAATCTCTGCATCTTCCGCAGTGCTCTCTTGTTCAGCCCCATCAACACTAAAAGAAAGATTCCATACCATAAAACGACATATCTGAGTTGCATCAGATGCACAATTGCACGTATGTATGTATTGCACTGACATTTCCATACTATCCTGTACTACTATGTTATCATTCATACTTACCATTAAAGAATTTATAACTCCAAACATAGCACTTAAATTATCACCATTTACGGTATTGCTTGCAGATATACCATGACTATATGGTGTGGACAGCAACATATTACTTATTATTTCTGATACACGATTCTTATATAACATGACATTTAGAATTGAATATAGCCCGTAAATTACAATCAACACTACAGGCATAATTAATGCCAATTCAATTGTAATTATCCCTTTATTCTGCTCAAAGTATTTATATATATAACCTGTCCATACTTTCTTTATTAGCATAATAATATATCCATAAATTCCTGTGTATCAGAAATCAAGAGGACTGTATTACAAATAATGTCATACACCTCTACTGCAATAGTATAATCATACAAAACTAAATTAATTATTACATTATAATAGCATCTAGAATAACAGTACTTATCATCCATCAATTGTCGTAAGAGTCATCCAACTAGAAACTTGTTCATCAGTAGAATCATAATTGTCTTAATGACCAGCTGGCAAACAATATCCACTCATACAAAAAACATAAGTACCATTAGAAAAAACACCTATCTTTCTTCCACTAACTGCCGAACATACATCATCTAGGCATCTAACCACTTTATCATCTCTAATATAAAATGTTTCTACTGGTTCGGGTTCTATAGCACAATTATCAGCAAGTATTACTGCACTACGTTTCTGCACAGTATCAGGTTGTGAAAGGCGATCTATTGGCAATGGGAATACTGGAATATTAGTATATGTATAATCTATAAAGGTTAGAGCTACTGATCCAGATATATCCCAATTCACATCTGTTTGTAGATTAGTCATATCCATCTGTGAAAAGTCACTACCTGTAAACTGATGGCTACTTATCCCAATACTAATAGAATCTAAACATGAAGCGCTTATTCCTACAAAATTACTACAGAACTCATTTTTTAATGTGTCTTGATTTGCACACCGAATATCATCGATATTCTGTATAATCTTACTATTTATTTCCCGTGTCGATAACTCAAATCCATATACATATATTGCATATATAGACATATTAAGAAGCATAAAGACCAGAAATAGTATTGGAACAAGAGTCAAAGCTAGCTCAAGTGATACCACCCCATCTTTATTCTTATAAAACAGATAAGTCTTATATATCATCGTATACTCAACCAAGAATCTTTTCCTACTATAGAAATACTGGTTGATTACAACATATAAAGATAAAAAAATACCTATCAAGAAACTGGTATTGAATTATCACACAAAGGCACTAAACCTGGCATCCCTGCATCCCCTCTCTCAAGCCACTGCAGAAATGCTCCTCCTCCTGTTGACACATATGTTAATGCACTAGATACCCCTATCTTTGATAAAATACTTAGAGTATCTCCACCTCCAGCTACTGATATGGCACCACTATCTACAGTAACATCAATAATTGCATTTGCAACTCTGGAAGTACCCTCATGAAAAGGAGGTATCTCATACATACCTAATGGACCATTCCATAGCACAGTAGCAGCCTGCGATATAGCTGTACAAAATAAATCTACTGTCTTACTGCCTATATCAACAGCCATCATATCATCAGGGATACTATCTACCTGGACTATAATAGCTCCATCTGGCTTGTCGGTAGAACGCGTAACTATCATATCCACAGGCAATAGTATCTTACAATTATTATTCTTTGCTAAGTCTAATACTTCCTGTGCAACAGCGCACATAGAAACTTCACAGAACGATTTCCCGATACTATGTCCCATAGCCAATATAAAAACATTAGCCATCGCTCCACCTATGATAACGGTATCACAACTGGTTACCAGTTTCTTCAGAAGCGATACTTTGCTAGATATCTTGGCTCCGCCTATTACCGCAACTACAGGTTTCTCTGGATTTGTAAGAATCCCATTCAGAACTTTTATCTCTCTGCTAAAATTAAAACCTGCATAAGAAGGTAATAAAGAAGGAAGCTTTACCACACTTGCATGCTTACGGTGAGATACAGAAAAAGCCTCGTTTATATATAAATCAGCACTTCTTGCTAGTTCTTTAGCGAACTCATTGCAATTTTTCTCTTCACCATGATGGAATCTAACATTCTCACACAATAAAGCATATCCCCTGCTATCTCTGGACATAGCCTCTTCAATATCATTATGTAAACAACTAGAAGAAAATGATACCTTCCCACCTAATGCCTGCTCTACAGCATCCAGTACTATTTTCAAAGAATATTTAGGATTGTAGTTACCTTTAGGGCTGCCAAAATGAGATAGAATTATAGGATATCCACCGCCCCCAATAACACTCTGAAGTGTTTGTACTGCAGTATAGATCCTCATTTTATCGCTTATAATACCTTGGTATACAGGCACATTGAAGTCACAACGTACCAACACACGCTTCCCTTTAAAATCGTACTCTTCTATCTCTCTGACTTTCAGGGAACATATTGCATCATCTAACATATATTAACTTATCTTTCCTATTACACGACCAATATGCATAGCAATGTCACACATCCTATTGGAAAAACCCCACTCATTATCATACCATGCCAATACTCTAACAAGATCACCACCTGTAACCTGAGTCTGGTCAGAAGCTATACTTGCAGTACAATCACTATGATTAAAATCTACAGATACACATGGATCAGTTATATAATCTATAATACCTTTCATATATCCATTACATCCATCCTTAAACAAGGTGTTTATACGGTCAACCGACACCTCAGGAACTTCAGTCATGAACACCAAGTCTACCATAGAAACATTTGGGACAGGTACTCTAACAGCCGTTCCATCAAGTTTTCCTTTCATATCTGGAAAAATAAGATCAACCGCCTTCGTTGCACCTGTTGTTGTTGGTATTATCGACATAGCAGCTGCTCTTGATCGATAAAGATCCTTATGATTAGAATCCAAAGTTGGCTGATCGTTCGTATAAGCATGTACGGTTGTCATTCTTCCCTTCTTAACCCCTACACTCTTCCGCAATACATCTAGCACTACAGAAAGACAATTAGTAGTACATGATGCACCAGAGATAATCTTCTGCGTACCATCAAGCAATCCATGATTAACTCCATACACTATGGTTGCATCTGCGTTTGCGGCTGGTGCAGTAATTAGAACATGATCGGCTCCATTCTCTAGGTGCACTGAAGACTTAGAAAAAGAATTAAAAGCACCTGTAGCCTCTATTACAAAATCAACACCTAAATCACCCCAACAAAGAACAGAAGGATCACGTTCGGAAGAATAACTAAAGTATGTGTCACCTATTCTCAAACGACTCCCATGATTTTCTACTTCAATATTCTGAGGAAAACGTCCATGTACAGAGTCATACTTTAACAAATGAGCAGTAGTAGCCGCATCTGCACCTCCATTTACATGAACAACATGTAAATCCGAATATAAATCTTTCTGCATGCATAAGCGTAATATGGCTCTTCCCACTCTACCCATACCATTAATACCAACCCGTAACATGGGATCCCTCCTTAATAATTCTTAAGAACTACATAAATCCAAGACAGTTCTAACCACAGCATCAACCGTTATATTAAAGTACTCAAACAAATCACCAGCAGGAGCCGAGGCACCATAACTATCCATACCTACAAAAGCGGCTCTCTCAGAACAACCGCCTTCTGAGTATAACCACCTCTCCCATCCATTAATAAGCGATGCTTCAACAGCCACTCGTACACCCTTACTTGGTAGAACCTTGCTTCTATACTCTTTATCCTGCTGCATAAATAACTCATGACATGGCATAGAAACTACTTGTGTAGAAATACCCATGCTTTCCAGCCTGTTACGCGCCTCCATAGCAGTTACAACCTCTGCACCAGAGGAAATGATTGTAGCATCAACAGCCCTCTCTCCCTGGCATAGAATATAACCTCCAAGTCGCGACAAATTGTCATGGGAGAACCCTATCCTGCTTTCTTTTATGTTCTGCCTGCTTAACACTAGCACAGAAGGTGCATCTGTAATGTGCAAGGCAGCTTGCCAACATTCTACAGTCTCAACGGCTCCAGAAGGGCGAAACACATACAAGTCAGGAGAGGCTCTTAAAGCAGAAAGATGCTCTATAGGCTGATGAGTAGGGCCATCTTCCCCAAGAGCTATTGAGTCATGCGTCATAACGTAGATAACTGGCAATTTCATCAAGGATGATAAACGCATTGCAGGTCGCATATAATCAGAAAATACTAAAAATGTTCCTCCATATGCCCTCCCGCAACCATACGCCATTATACCATTCATAGCCGCACCCATAAAGTGCTCACGAATACCATAATTCACATATCTACCTTTGTAATCGGGATGATTTATAATCTCCATATCAGCAGCACGAGTAAGATTAGAAGCTGTAAGATCAGCAGATCCACCTATAAGGCATGGAGTAACCAGAGATATCTTATCCAAAACCTTTTGTGAAGCCTTACGGGTTGCAATGCAAGTAGCATTGTTTAAAAAGTGAGTTTTTATCTCTGTCAACGCTTCGTCAGTACACTTGTGAATATCATAAGTTTTCCTACTTAAAAAGTCATCTTGCACATCCTTTGACAACGTAGCAAATCGCTCTTTCCATATATTATATTGCCTCTTCCCCTGCATTCTTACAGACTGCCAGAAGGCTTCCACATCTTCAGGTACAGTAAATGGCGCACACTCCCATCCAAGATTATGACGCATCTCCTGTATCTCGTCATTCCCCAAAGGAGCTCCATGACATGATGCTGAACCTTGGATATTAGGAGCCCCATAACCTATAACTGTACGGCATCTTACCATAACAGGGCTATTACTCTCGCTCCATGCAGCACCAAGTGCCTTATCTATCTCTTCATAGTTATGACCGTCTGTTTCAATAACTCTCCAGCCTGCTGACTGAAAGCGCATCACCTGATCTGTAGTGTCACAAATATCAACCCCACCATCGATTGTGATTCCGTTGTCATCCCATAACACCAAGAGCTTTGACAACTTCATGTGACCGGCAAATGTAATAGCTTCCTGGCTAATACCTTCCATCAGACAACCATCACCAACAACAGCACATACGTGATGATCTACTGTATCCCTCCCAAACTCATTAGACATAATCTGCTTGGCAAGAGCCATTCCTACAGCCATAGCAATTCCTTGACCTAAAGGACCTGTTGTGACCTCAATCCCACATGAAGGATGATACTCTGGATGACCAGCTGTTAAACTTCCCAGCTGCCTGAATTTCTTCAACTGGTCAATAGTAAAAGCCTCATAGCCAGCAAGGTGTAGAAGTGCATACAAAAGAGCAGATCCATGCCCTGCAGACAACACAAATCTATCACGGTCATGCCATAAAGGATCAGAAGGACAAAATTTCATGTAACGCGAGAACAATACTGTCATCACATCAGCCATTCCCATAGGCATCCCAGGATGCCCAGAGCCCGCACGCTGAACCATATCTGCTGACATCACACGTAATGCATTTGATACCCTCGTGTACAAAGATAGGTCTATTGTATCTCTCCCATAATCAGTCATATCTCTCCAAACAACTTATTAAAAGTCTAACAATTAATTATATGCAGATACAATCCAAAGTTATACAGCCTCACTACCAACATCATAAACACTGGCTATATCAGATTATCCAAACATCCACCCATGCATAAATACAAAAATAGGTCTTAAAATGTACTACTAGCAAAATATCATAATTGACTTTACAGACTCAACATAAGAATATTCTTATTGTTATGAAAAATATTATAACTCATATGTTCTATGGGTTATGATACAGTTAGTTCTTTTTATAGAAACGGCACGATTATATGCTTGATGCGCTAATAATCGTGTAGGTTGAGGAGGTGTTTATGTCATCATCACTTGAAAGTGCTATAGAAAAACTGGAAATAGCCATAAGGGAGCTGGATGAATCAGTAGGTATAGTGTCAGATCGATGGTCAATTTTCCAAGAGTACGAAGCACAAAAAAGTGAAAAGTTGCGTGCAGAGGAAACACAACATGCAAATTATGATGATAATCACATGGTCATTCATGATTCTGAAATTAAATCACCTACATCAGATTTAGGAATGCAGAATATAACACATCTGCAAAAACAAAGAGAACTGCTAATGTCTGAGATTGAAAAGTTGAAAGGACACCACCAACAGTGTCGCAATGATATAGCTCGCGATGTCAACCACGCTTTATCTGAGCTCCATAAGGTATCCGCAGGACTACAGCAGAATGATACAAAACAATTTGGTAATAGTGGGTTATAACTACACAATATGAGGAATAATGCCTGAAATTTCTTTGAAAATCCTTAGTAAAGACTATCGTGTCATGTGTCGTACAGGACAGGAAGATAGATTATTGGCTATGGGGAAAGAAGTTGAAAAAATTGCATCATCTCTACGTGCCAGCTCCATGGTGCTATCAGAGGAAAAAATATTTCTTTTAATATCCTTAAAACTTGCAGATCACCTGCATGACTTACAACAAAGTATACAGGAACAGCATGCTAACTCAGAAGAAACTGTATCCTCTGAGATATCAGAAGAAACACTTATACAAGCACATAAAGATATGAATGATGTTATCGAATACATAACAGATCTTATACTCAACGCTACTGATTCTATCGAAAGAATTACCAAACAAACAAACATGATTGATATTCCAGATAGGTCGGTTACCATATGAAATCTAATTGGAATTCTAACTACTAAGGAGTTTATGAAAGAAGACATATCGAACTCTCAACATGTTGAGAATGTTATCACTTATGAGTCTGCGGGCGTTGATGGGGAGTTTGCAAACCACATAGTAAAAGAAGTAGGAAAGTCAGCTGAGGCTTCTCAAACTCTTGGGGTTATGAGCAATATCGGTGGGTTTTGCGCTCTATACGATCTTCAAAAGTCTGGGATAGATGACCCTATTCTTGTATCAGGGACTGATGGTGTTGGCACAAAGCTTAAACTGGCTACTAGATCCAGTAGATTTGGTTCTATTGGTCAGGATCTGGTGGCTATGTGTGTGAACGATGTATTGTGTTCTGGAGCAAAGCCTTTATTCTTCCTGGATTATCTTTCTTTTTCCTCTTTAGAAAGAGAATCTGCTGTTGAAATTCTGCATGGTATATCAGAGGCATGCAAACTGGCTGAGTGTGCTCTTGTAGGTGGTGAAACCGCGCAAATGCCTGGAATATACCAAGGTGGTGATTTTGATATTGCAGGTTTCTGCGTTGGAGCTGTTTCCAGAAACTCCATCCTCCCCATCCCATGTTCAGGACAAGAAGATATTATTGGTCTTTTTTCTGGGGGGGTACATTCTAATGGTTTCTCAATTGTAAACAGGCTTGTGGAGAATATGGATCTCTATGCAGCTGCGCCTTTCCACTCAAAGCATCCTGATCTTATAGGTGAATTACTGTCTCCAACAATTTTATACACTAATGTCATACATAAAATTGCATCGGCTGGTCTTGTAAAAGCAGTAGCTCATATCACTGGAGGAGGTATTACAGAGAATTTACCACGCGTGCTTCCAGAGAATATTGCTGCTGTAATACGAACCGATAGCTGGGTAACTCCGCCTGTATTCCAGTGGATTAAGGATAAAACACGCCTAACCGATAGTGAAATGCTTACAACCTTCAACTGTGGTATTGGTATGATTTTGGTATGCTCATCAGAGAATACTTCTACTGTGACAAATATTCTGGATAAAACAGAATATGAATACTGTATGCTTGGTCATACAGTAGAAAAAACAAGCAGCGATACAATGTCAGTGATATATACATAAACCATTACATATATTAGGCGTAGTTATGCCATATAAATTTAAATTAGGTGTATTAATTTCGGGAAGGGGATCCAACCTTCGCTGCATCAATGATGCATGTGTTAATAATGTTATCAATGATGCATCTGTTGTAGCAGTTGTTTCAAATAAAGAATCTGCTGCTGGTCTACAATATGCTATAGACAATAGAATTAGAACGTGCGTGACTGAGAGCTCAGCTTACGACAGTCAGACACACTTTGAACAGAAAATACATGAGTTCTTATATAATGCAGAAGTTGATTTGGTGTGCCTAGCAGGTTTTATGAAGATTTTATCTCCATGGTTTATATCACAATGGAAAGGAAGATTAATAAATATTCATCCTTCCATACTGCCTTTATTCAAAGGACTACACACTCATCAGAGAGCTCTTGATTCTGGAGAAAAAAATCATGGCTGTACCGTTCACTATGTTAATGAACACCTAGACGATGGTGAGATTATAGCCCAAAGTATAATTGATATTCGCAATGATGACACAACAGAAACTCTTGCTCAACGGGTATTAATAGAAGAACACAAGCTTTACCCTAAAGCTATCAATATGGTTCTTGATACAATATCAAACTCCTTAAAAGTTTAATATTGTATCTAAAACACGTAAATTACATATAAAGTTATTCTGCCTGTAATCTATGTATACGTAATAACGTATCAACTGTCTGTTCATCAAGACCTGTTTCTGCAACAATATCATCATAAGTTCTGTTACGCCTTATCATCATCACAGCCTTATTAACAGGATCATAATCACTATCTACATCATCAGTATCCCCATGCATTCCAGCCTTCACAGAGGTAACAATTAGTCCTAACATCTTCAGCGATTCTGATTGTTCATGTATCATCTTATCAATCAAAGATACAAGGGATTCTACCTTATCATTTGTTGCTTCCATTTCAGCGCAACAACGTTTAACGGAGTTTTCACAAAGGCGTATGGAAGTTAATATAGATGCCTGCCTATCAGAAGATACTATCAGCATCTTCATAAGCCTCATACAATACAGCACAGATATCATCAGTAATACAAGACTAATAAACGCCGCCACCGTCAAAACTTGTGGAGACAACATCATATCACCAAAAATATTTGTGAAAAAAACTAGCAACACTACCCCCGATTATCAGGCTCCTCCTCTAGTCATTTCAGACAACACGGATATCCTAACACCTTTACGTATACATAAGGCAAATACATCTCGCGCAACTTCAGCACACCGCAACAGCTCTGTACGAATTTCAAAGGAATCATTACTCTCATGTTCTACAATCTGCAACTCCTGTTTTAACTTGGAAAGACAAACTAGTTCATTCTCCAAGTCACAACATACCTGCGTCATTTCATCACAGTTCCCTGTATCAATCAACATTTTTAGCGACTGTATACGCTTCTGTATCCCTATTAGCATATTAATAATATCACCTTTTGCATACATATGAGTAGTAATATTAAGCAAACCTTCAGTCATTCCCTACCTGCCTTGTCCATTTGACTAGTTGGGATGCTATTTTATCAGTATCGATATTGTAAGTGTCATTGCTGATAGCCTGACGTATTTCACTAACTCTTGCACTATCTACAGGCTGTGTCTTTCCAGCATTCGCATAGTTATGCACACCTATGGAAGTATGTAGTTTATCAATACCACGCTGGATTGACTGACCTTGCCCTGCACTTCCTGCCAAAACATGATGAGAGGATACTTTACTGCCACCAATTCCTGAATTGCCCATATTTATGGGTGATCCATTCTTTATATCACCTACCATAAGAATCTCCACTCAACACTACATAATATATAACGACACGTATTTTTATTTTTTTAAGCTACGTAAAGATAAATTTGCCGTTTCCACCATAGACGAAGATAAAACACGCGCACGCACAATATCTTTACTGGATACATTTATTACATCTATCACATCATTTATATATCCATCCTCAGTTGCCAACCCATCTGCAGATACAATAAAACCTCCTCCTCGCGAGATTATTTCCACACTCTGCCCTTTCATTACAGATGCAGGAAAAACCAACATGCTTCTTCTAAAGAACGTACCTTTTCTTATCTGTTTCTTTGCTGCTTTTCCAACCAGTAAGGAATCATCTGCTATTAAACCTATATGTGCAGATACAGGAACATCAACTTTAGATATCATGCTATTAGTAATAATCTCTCCTTTATCAATTAAACGTGTAGCAAGATAAAATTCACGGATATTACTACCTACGCTACCTGTTCGCGAGGTACGTACATCCTGTCTATGTGCACTAGTATTATCAACTATATGTAAATTACCTGTTTCTTTATCAAACAATTTATTATTTACATTCTCTACGGCATCATCATCTAATTTCCTTAAGCGAAATACACGCTTCCATCTTGCCTGAATGCATTCTACCTCAATTCTCAAAGAGCTACTATATACTCCACGCAAACGAATATCCTGGAAACAGGCATTTGGCAGCTTTATTCTTGGGTCTATATCAGGAATTGTATACCGCTGTTTTAGTCCATGATTATTTATATACTGTACAAAATTCATCTTAAGAAAATCAATATGTGACATTTGTTCATGTTGTACAAATTTTGTTCCATTATTTATATCTTGATTATGAGCTGCAGGCTCAGCTTCTGCTCCATAAGGTTTTATTAAGAAAAGAATGATTGACAATGATATAGAAACAATCAACAAACTAGAACTTACTTTTTTTATTATAAAAAGTACCATATACATAGCCGTCATAACATATCTCTCAATTAGCGAGAAAAATAATATATTCCCTTATTATGCTGTTTCCCATCTTTTACACCTCGCGATCCTTCCTGCCTAGAATCATAAGACCGTGGATCCTTGGCTATTTTAATAGATGCATTGGCAAACATGTAATGAGGGTTGCCTTGTCTGAAAGCATGTGGATTATGCTCAACTATCATTTTACGTACATCTTGTGACTCTGATGAATCCAGCTTGTAATAACGTGAAATAATCATCTGTAAAGTCTCCCCTCTGCGTACAGAATGCGTTATATACTCTACCTGCTTCTCTCTATCAGACGAAGTTGATACTTTAGGAAAAGCAACAACGGGATACTCTGCATTTGCACTTACAACCAACATACCAAGTATAAAAATAGTTCCTATGCTTCTGGGTATAGTTACAAATTTCCTCACGTCCACCTTCCTGTCTTCATACATCATATACCAGTTAATGATATCAGGTCTCCAGCTTTTAAGTCATCATATGTACGCATTACAGGTTTAAGGGAGCTAAAGGTTTCCTTCACGCTATCAACCATATAATGAGCATCACTACCTTTTGCTATAAATAACTGCCCTCTTTGAATACCTAAATTCCTACCAGCATGAATATGTAGAACACCATTATCATCAATACTATTTACAACTATGCTGTTAAATTTACATTTAACGTTATCAAACATATCGTGAAATATTAGTATATTTTCCTGTATTATTCTCTTTAGCATCTCATTATAATGCAGAGAGTTTGTCTTTCCTCTCTCCTTCATTATTGAAGTTGAGAACTCCCATACTGGTAATTTAGTTACTTCGTATGATAAAAAGTCATTTATTGTTGCCCTTACTCGAACATGAATCTTATTCCCTGAAGACTTTAATGTTGAGTCTGGAGCAGATATCACAGCAATGTCCAAATACATCTTCATATCTTTATCATCTTTATGTGATGCATATTTTGATGCTCCTGTAACAAGGCTATTATACCATCCACCGTTCCTTTCAGATTGTTTCTCCACTATAACAATATTTATGGACTCGCTACTTACAGCATCCTTCATTATCTCTGGCAAAGTATAGACAATATTCTTTATGCTTGTTGACAAATGATAATCAAGGGGACTCTCAAGATAGAAATTATCTACCATTACTATCATATTACGTTTAAAAAAAACTGTGCTGCATTGCCCTTTCTTTGTTTTTTCACTTTCCTGGGCAATTATTGATAACACTTCCAAAGATACTGTATCTTCTGTAATATCTTCTTTCACAATCTCGTAGCTTCTTATAATCCCCTCTCTCTTTAGCCATGAGAATTCATTTAACGAACCTTTATCATCAAGAGAACTATAACCTTTAACGTATATCCCAGTTTCCTCAACTGCCTTCACAAGAGCATCCTCTAAAGCAACTTGTCTTGCTTGGTCTACATCACCTCTTGCAATACGAGAACTCCCATATGTTTGCACTATGGCAGGAGCAGACATAACACTTACAGTACCCACAATCATAAAAATTATGCTTACCATCAAGACTCTAATTTTATTTATAAGTATCACTTTATTCTAACCTAATTATCCAATACAGCTACCTTAAGAGCATCTATAATATTCTTGATATTGACCTCTACCACCACTTCATAGGTGTCATCATTCAAAGGATTAATTCGCACTGTCCTGGCACCTCTTACAAGTCCACTCACTGATACACGCATCGAATCATTCTGCACCAGAATATCAGTTATTGTTGTATCGCTATTCACTTTAAGACCATGAATCTGCTCTGCCAAATCACGAATAGCAGCAAGCCTTGCAACCCTTATTGCCAATAAACGCCTTTGTTCATAAGTCTCTCCTATCTGCGAGCTAACTACTGCATATCCAACTCCTGTAATTATCGAGGATTCTGATACATCTTCATCCATCATAGTCTCTTTATCTGCATTACTGGATAAAGAGAATTTATTCTCAGCTCCTTTTTTAGATGTATGTACCCCCCCCCCTACATAACAACTTGGAAGGAAAAGAAATGCCACTGCTACAAGAAAAAGCTTCATTTTAATTTTAACCATACACCCACCTATCCTTCTAGGCTTATACAAAAAGACAAAGTGCTACTATTAGGAATAGCAACCAAGTTGTACATGCAAATGCTGTGCCTATTATGCTTATAAGTTTGGCATATAACTTGCTTCTAACTCACTGGGATACATATACAGTAAACGTAAAAATATTTATTAACTGGCAAAAAGGTGTAATGTGCAAGCTACTATGTCAAATATTCGACATATATCATTGATATCACATGTCAAGAATATGTTGTTACCTATCATATTCGTATCAATAATTGCAATGATGGTAATTCCAATACCTCCTATATTGTTAGATATATTTTTCACATTCAATATTCTTATAGGGCTGGTCGTTGCTATGGTGAGCTTGAACACAAACAGACCTCTCGACTTCTCATCATTCCCCACTGTCATATTACTTTCTACCGTATTACGACTGGCACTAAATGTTGCATCCACACGTGTCATCCTTGTAAATGGTCACAATGGGGCAAATGCAGCTGGAGATATAATCAAAACATTTGGTGAATTTATAATAGGAGGTAACTATGCTGTTGGGATCCTAGTTTTTGCCATCCTTATAATAATAAATCTGATCGTTATCACTAAAGGTGCAGGACGTGTATCAGAGGTAAGTGCAAGATTTACCTTGGATGCAATGCCAGGAAAACAAATGGCCATAGATGCAGACATGAGTGCTGGCCTAATCACAAACGAAGTTGCCAAGCAACGCAGAGAAGATATAGCCAGAGAATCTGACTTCTATGGTTCGATGGATGGTGCAAGCAAGTTTGTAAAAGGAGATGCGGTTGCAGGAATTATTATCTTATTAATAAATATTGTTGGCGGTCTTGTCATCGGCACACTATCCCATGGACTACCTCTCGCAGAAGCTGCAGATTTTTATGTAAGACTAACAGTAGGAGATGGACTGGTTGCACAGATACCATCAATCCTATTATCTCTTGCAACTGCCATTATAATTACACGAGTATCTGAGAAACAAGAGCTGGATAGAGAAATGGCATCCCAGATATCTCTTCCAAAGGCATGGATTCCTGTAACAGGGATTATGCTTCTTATGGGATTGATACCAGGAATTCCAATTATCATCATGTGGACTGCAGCAGGTATATCAGGATACTTTGCCTGGAAATTCCAAATGAAGGAAAAGATAAGCTCCTCAGAGTTATCAAACGACGATTCTATGGGTTCTAATGACGATACCTCTAATAATAATGAAATCCAAATATCAGACATCAGTGAGACTGGACGTATCCGTATCGAAATTGGCTATGCTCTAACAAAAATGCTAGAAGAAGGTGAGCAATCTCCTTTAGTAGTACGCATAACAGGAATACGAAAGAAATTATCACGTAAGTATGGCATTGTAATACCTGTTGTTAGAATACGTGATAACATATCCATGGAACCACAGAATTATAATATAGCTATAGGATCTGTTGTAGTGGGTGAAGATAAAGTCTTCCCTAGTCATTTACTTGCTATTAATGCAGGGAATGTGAAACTGTCGCTGCCTGGTATTAAGACTATCGACCCAAGCTTCGGACTGGAGTCAGTATGGATTGAACAGCATGACAAAGATAGAGCTAAGTCTGCCGGATATACAGTTGTAGACCCAGGAACAGTGATTGCTACTCATTTATCCCAGGTATTAGAATATTATATTGAAGATCTTATTGGGCAGGACGATGTACAAGGATTGCTTGATAACCTTGCTGAAAGCAGTCCTAACCTTGTATCCAATATAGTGCCTAAACTTGTCCCACTACACACTATTACTCAAATATTAAAGAACTTACTTGCCGAGAAGGTCTCAATCTCTGATATCCGAAGAATTCTTGAAGCAATCTCCCTACACGCCACAAGTTCAAAAGATAGTAGAGAACTAACAGAGAAGATACGACCATCCCTAGGATGGCTTATAGTACAGAACCTTGGAGATTTACGCTCACCTCTACAGGTAACAACCATGGATACAAGCCTAGAGTCTCTTTTATTACAAGGCTTACAACAAGGAGGAGATCAGTTGAATATAGAACCATCTTTACTTCAGAAGGTTGGCTCTCTAATAAACGATGAACACAAACGTGCTGTTAGTAATTCAAGACCATTAGTAATAGTTACCTCTCCCGCTATACGTTATCCTCTATTTTCTATTCTAAGAAGCTTTGTAAATGACATAGTAGTAATATCTATCAAGGAAATCCCTGATACAAAAAAGGTAGAAATAGTATCAACAATAGGAAAATAATTAACAATTAATAAATTATAATATTGGAGTAATAAATGGAAAAGTCAGTGATATTTGCTGAAGATAGCAATCAGGCTCTTAAGATAGTTACTAAGCGTCTAGGTACAAATGCTATCATACTTGAAACTAAAAAAGTAAAAGGTGGTGTAGAAGTCATTGCAGGCATTCCTTCTAAAGATGAAACGAATGAGCCAGAATTCAGGCGTGCTTTACGCATGACTCAACAGAAGGTAGACATTGCCAAGCGTAAAAGCACAGCTCTACTACGTACGAATCCACTACTGAAGAAAGAGCATCTTAAAATAGACAAAGACATAGAGATAGAAAACTCTAACCTAGTTGATCACATTGAAACGGAGGACGATAACATAGAAACGGAGGATGATAACATATTAAATAAATCCATAAGCGAAAAAGAGGAGAATGAAGATGCCCCTGAAAATATAAGTGCTGACCCACCTCCATATTTAGAGCAGCTACTGCTTAAGATTAATAATATTGAAGAAAAACTCTCATCTCAGAGCAATCCTAAGCTGTCTGACGATGAAATGTTTTTGCTGAATAAAGGCTTCTCGCCCGAAGTAGTCAGTCTTTGTTTTAACGATCTAGAGCATCAAGATTCAGAGGACAATGAACAATATATATACGATATCTTATGGAAGAAACTTTGTACCGCTCCCAAACTGGAAATTTCTAAAGATACAAGAATAATAACAGTGTGTGGGCCTTCAGGAGCAGGGAAGACTTTATCTCTTATCAGACTTGCAACAAGCGCAAGAGTCAAAGGGATAGAAACATGCGTAATGACATCAAGCAGTTCCTGTAACCGTGCCTCGCATGAAAGAATAAAACATGCTGGGAAAGTTCTTGATACTCCTCTTATACAATTGCCAGATGAATGTGAGATATCAAGACTAAAGTCACTTATAAAGGCAGGAGCAACCTTATTTATTGATGCCCCCGCAGGGTATGATGACAATATAGAGCAACTAACTAAAATTCAGGGAATCTGCGATAGTAACGCGTTGCTAAACTTCTTGATAATACCTGCTGGATATGGGGCAACTGCCTTATCTAAAATCATAGAGAAATCTAATGGTATCGTAGACAATGCAATAATCACAAAAACAGATGAAACAGCACCTGACCCATCTCTTTTGAATGTACTGCTAAAACATAATATAAAAATTGCAGGTATCACATCATCATCCCAGCAATTTATCGAACATGATGAATTAACAGTAGAAATGCTTGAAGAATGGATAAATCCTACCTCTCATAAGCAAGTAACATAACACCTAGAATGGCTCTTGTAACACTCTTGTTATAGCTTATACTACTGAACTTGTGTTTGTAAGATTATACCTTATATCACCCCCTCTGAATATACATAATAATAACAAATCTTTATCAAAGTGGCTGCAAAACTTCCCTATTACGTACATATAATAAGAAGGATGTATAACGCAGAAATTATACAACTATTATTAGATCAAGATGCAATTTCTATCAATAGTATTTTTACTTATGCATATTATAACTACCTACAACATGTATGGAGTACAAACTAATTATTAAATAGAAAATTACTTATATATCTCTATGAATATAGTACCCCATGATTAAATGCCCATGTGGAAAGATACATACTATTATTAGTAGTATTATAAGTTCAGGAATTAAATATGTCACAGATCAATCACTATACAAATGTTGAGCATGATGAAGAAACTATTTCATCTATAGTGAATAAACATCTTGATCTAGCTAGGAAGATTGCTTGGCATTATCATGACCGTGTGAACGGAATAGTAGAGATAGAGGATCTGATACAAATAGGAATTGTTGGACTACTTGAGGCTATTAACAGATATCAGGATCGAGGGAAAGATGCCTTCATATCATATGCTTCAGTTCGCATAAAAGGAGCAATTGTTGATTACCTGCGACGTCAATCTGGGATAAATCGTAACTATATAAAGAAAATAAAAGAATTACGCGCTGCAGAATTACAGCTATTCCAACAAAATAACAGAGATCCAGATATTGATGAGATAGCTGAGTTTATGAATATTAAAATAAGTGAGATACATTCAATTCGTAAAATGATTAATGCCAGTAAATCAGAATCATTGGAAAATTTGAATATACAGCTTGGAATAATATGTTCCGCTGACGACTCTTCACTGCAAGATCCAGAAGAGTCAGTTCAATCATATCAACAAACACAACTCTTATCTAAAGTAATAGGTACATTAGATAAGAGATTACAGCTTATCCTGCAACTGTATTACATAGAGGAACTTAATGTTAGTGAAATAGCCAAGATTCTTCATATAAGTACTGGGCGTGTATCTCAACTAAAGGACAAAGCCCTAACTATACTACAAGCAGAAATGAACAAATATCAATAACCTAGTATGCTAGAATATCTATAACTAATGGTTAATACTTTTACCTCTTTCATCAAACATAAAACTATCAGGAACTTCCAGATCTGGTAAAGTATCTTCATTATTCCTGAATATATGTGCAAAGATTACTGCAACCGCCTTATATAACCCTTCATGCACAGGCTTATTCACATCAGATGAGAAATAAATAGCTCTTGTAAGATCTGGCTGCAGTAAAACTGGGATACCTGCATCTTCTGCTTCTTGCTTAATTTTTAAAGCAGGATGCCCCTTCCCTTTAACTACAACAATCGGAGCAGAATCATGCTCTGGTGCATAGCGCATGGCAACAGCAAAATGTGTAGGGTTTACAAGTACAACATGAGCCTCTGAAACATCCGATCCTGCTCTGCTGCCTACCATTTCACGCTGCCTTTGCCTTATCTTGGCACGTACCTCAGGAGACCCTTGTGTTTCCTTACTTTCATCCTTCATTTCCTGATGGGACATTCGTAGGTTCTTTATATATCGATATTTCTGATATAATATGTCAATCATCGATACAAGTGCTGTTGCAAATGAGAGTATTAAGAACAGCAACAAAACTTTATCAGAGATATAAGTCATAATTCCAGATATACCAGCAAATGGCAATGCAACGATCTCATCTATAAATATATAAATAAAAATACATGCAAAAGAAGCTGTGATAATTATCTTTATTACAGACTTCAACATCTCTACAAGAGAATTTATACCTAAGATTCTCTGTAAACCTTTAATAGGATCTAATTTTGATAATTTTGGCTCTAATGAGGCTGAGGAAAATCTTATTCCACCAAATACTGACTGTGATAATATAATATTAACAATAATTGGGATAGAAAACATCGATACAAAAAAGACACCCTGTAATATTGATTCAAACATTACAAATTGTAACATCCTATTCCCATGAAGAATATCATCAAATTGTAATGAACTTTTCATTAAATCCATAAACCACATATACATAATATTACTTGCAAAATATAATATTAAAGCCCCAGATATCAAAGAAGCTGTCATAAGCAATTCTTTAGACGTCAGAATATTACCTTCTTCAGTCGCCTTTTGCTTTTTACGTTCAGTAGGTTCCTCGGTCTTTTCTTGACCATCGTCATCATTACCTTCAGCCACACCCAGACCTTATACTTCATCACTTCCAATCACTAGATAACATGATATCTCTCACTCTTTCAAAAGATGTCAATACTATCTCCTGCATATACGCCTCCACTCCAGGAAGCGATACTGCCATTACAACTATTCCAAGAATAATACTAAAAGGAAACCCTATTGAAAATATATTCATCTGAGGAGATAAGCGTGTAAGTACACCAATTGTTATATTTGCCATAAACAGAACCAGACCTACTGGCACCAAAATTATGACAGATGCAACAAACATATATCCACCTACCATGATTACCTGTAACAAAGACTGATATGATATGCTAATAGAACCAGCAGGTAACAGAATATAACTATCCTTCAACATAGTAATTAGAATAATATGACCATTTAATGACAGGAAAACCAATGTTAACATCACTGTCATAAACTGAGATAACAAAGGGGTACTGTCACTCGTTGCGGGATCTACAATACTTGCAAAGCTTAACCCCATCATTGACGATATATATTCACCTGCTATTGATACTGATGCGAAAATCATCTTTATAACAAAACCCATCGCAGCAGCAAGTACAATCTCCTGTAATACTCCAGACACATCCGACATGGTTGGCGTAATTGCTATTTGTTTAACATCCGCACTACCCATTATCATTATTACAACTACCGCCGAGAAAACGACCCTAATATATATACTTATACTAGGTATTACAAATACAGGTGCAACAAGAAATAGCGCAGATGTTCTAACCATAAGAAACATAAAGCTAGCTAACATATCCAGAAGAGTTGAGAAATCCAGAACTAACATCTATATCCTGATAAAAAATACGGAACGCTTTACACCTGCATATATCATAACTGGTGATTATTGAGACTCTGAATCTCTCCAAAAACTTTGCCAAATAATATTGCCCCTTCTTCCAGCATGAGGTTGCCGAAGAGCAGTAAAGCCACCAACACACATATAAGTTTTGGGATAAAAGATAATGTAGCTTCATTTATAGATGTTGCTGCCTGAATAATTCCCAGAGCAAGCCCTACAAACAGAGCTGTCAGAAGCAAAGGCCCTCCCATTACAAGCACAGTATGCAAGGCCGAACGAGCTACAAACACAATATAATCAGGCAACATAACAATCACCTTTATTAAAAATCTTATCAGCCAATTGGACCAAAGCTCCTTACTAGGGAACCAACGGTCATTGCCCATCCATCAACAGTAATAAATAACAATAGCTTGAATGGTAAAGCCACAAGCATTGGCGAGAGCATCATCATACCTAAAGCCATCAGAATACTTGCCACTACCAAATCAATAACCAGAAACGGTATAAATAATAGAAAACCTATCTCAAATGCTGTTCTTAGTTCACTTATAAGAAACGCTGGCATAATAACAGAAAAAAATGGTGCATCCCCACCCTCACTAATTCCATCTACCCCAACCAGATCTGATATCACTATTAAATCTACTTCCCGAATATTTGCAAGCATGAACTTACTCATTACCTCCTTTCCATGCTCAATTGCTTCATTCCCCTGTATTTCTTCATTAAGAAACGGCCCTACTGAATCAATATACAATTCGTTAAAAACTGGCTGCATAACCACAAATGTAATAAATAATGCTACCCCAGTAAGCACCTGATTTGGTGGGGTTTGTGCAGTACCCAGAGCCTGCCTCAACAACGACAGAACTATAATAACACGTGTGAATGCCGTACAAGACAACAATAATGCTGGTAACACACTAAGTGCTGTCATAACAAGTAAGATCTGCAGTGATAATGAATAACTCTGCGACCCATCGTCATTAGTAATGACTCTTATAATTTCCATGTCCAAAGGAGAAGCTAAAGCACTCCCACACACCAAAACGACAAGAAGTGTTACAGGTAAGATAAATCTACCCAGAGCACTATAAGGAGCTTTGATTCCTAACAACATCTTTTTCTGCATTTTCGAATACACTGTCAAATTGTTTATCCATGCTATCTTGCTTACTTAATACCGAGACAGGGGAACCTGCACTACCAAACGGACACAAATACTCAACATTGCTTATCTTTACTAATGCAACCCCAGACATCCGGTTAAAACGTACAACATCAACCACATGCATCTTCTTGCCCGCACCACTTTTGAAAATATATTTCCCACCTATCTTCAATCGTGAAACTGTATATAAACTTATTGCAATAATAACCACCGTACCAACCAGAGCCAGTAGATGTCTAGCTATCGATATATCTCCACCAGGGATATCTACCATACTGCATCTCCTATGCAACAATCACGTCATTACAATCTATAAAGAGACATATCACAAAGTTTTATAACTTACGAGGCACTTAACACACCATTTATAAAAATGACAGAATACCATATTATAAAAACTATCAGACTAGGTAATACCACTTGCCGTTGCTTTATACATACTGTACTGACACATCAGTAAATTTAATACTATGCTCGTATATAGGAAACAATCATATCTTTCCTAAGACCATAAGAACAACAGTAAGTACGTACAAGAAACTATAACTCTCAACAATCAGCATTTACCTAGATATTCATTACTATTGGGAAAATGATATAGTAATATACATGGGATGGAATGAGACTCTAGAGTCTACTGCTAGGAATAACAATTTCTACAAATCTTACTCCAAAGTTATCACCTACAAGAACAATTTCTCCACGAGCTATCAACGCACCATTTGCATAAATATCCAGATAATCTGTGGCCTGACGGTCAAGACTTACCACCGATCCCTCTCGTATTTTTACAATATCACGAATCGGAAGACTTCGTGAACCTACCTGGACTGTAATCTGTACATCTACATTCTCTAGAAGACGTAGTTTATCTAGATATTTATCACTATCATCAGTACTACTATTTTCTGTTTCATCTATCTGCTGCGTATTATCCGTCATGTATACCTTTCATATCGTCTACAGACGTAACAATTTTTGTTACTTCGATTGCCGCCTGCGAACCTACAGAACCCAGAGCTCCATACATTCTACAAATATTATCAATGTATATCTTCACTTCTTCTATCTTTGGAAGGGGTAATACACTTCCGGCCTGCAATGATATAAGCTCCGAGAATGTGATTGTTGTCTCAGAAATGCGAGGACATACATCAAGTTTAATATCATATATGGCACGAGCCAAATCACATTTCCATGAGCTATCCTCAGGAGCAACATTTAATTGTAAAGAAGAACGTAGTAACCCAAGGATTGGTTTAAATAGAAGATATGGATATACAATATCCAACATAAGAGGCTCGCTATCTACAACCTGTACAGAAAACTTGCAAACCACAACTATATCATTTGAGTCACATAAGAAAGCAAACATTGGGTTAGTCTCATGCGTGGTAAGCTTTAGATCAAGTTCGCATACTTCACTCCATGAAGTCTCTAAATAAGCTCCCAATTTAGTAGAAAGCAAATAAATAATACGCTCCTCAGTTGCTGTGAACTCAGACTTATTATCACGTGACTTATATTTATTACTTCCCCCAAAATAACAGTTAACAACAAAATTAACTAAATCAGGATGCAAAACAACAGATAAACTACCTTTTAAAACAGCACTATGAAACATACTCATACTAAGGAAACTACCTGATATATTTATATACTCCTGGAACGTTTTCATTTCAGGAGGAAACATGGTAACTCTTGGCTGCGTACGTATATAATGCTGTAATCCAAGTCTTAAATTACGGCTAAACCTGTCGCCAATGCCATACAGAGCATTAAAGTCATTCCATGTGGTATTCTCATCACTAACCAAGTTATATACTGGGAGATCTACTTCTCCTGCATCAAATAATACCTTCTTGCCCAACAGAGATGTATCTACTGTGTTCGCATTATTATTTAATGATTCTTCTTTCATACACACTACCCCAATAAAATATATATATATGTATTCTTCAGATACATATATATTTTCTATATTATTTGCTGATAACAGTTCCGCCACCACGTATTTATACTCAAACATAAGCCATACTCTGTATCAAGTGTATGACTATCATCACCTTCTTGCAGCTCAAGAGTTGAACTATGACCTGATTTTTGCAGTAAATCACAGAACTTATCCATTAAACGAGACCACCACGCCCTGTTATTCATCCCCTCAGATTTTCTGTTCATGGTCTTAGACATATGTATGACATTACCATCACTTGTAATATCCAATACCTCACAATGGCACACTGGGAACGATAAAGATCGTATCTGCCTTACAAGCAAATGCAATGAACCTTTTACCCTTGCTCCCTTTATAAATTTTGGAACAGAAAGAAAAAAATCTCTTACTTCCTGACGCTTAATGCAGTACACATACGTATATACGCTGTCTTTTACGCTCGCAACTGGTGCAGCAACAGAATATATATCATGGATCCATTCTCCATACATATATTCTTTGATCTCATAGTCATCACAGACTATATGTGCGGAATACCCATCGATATCTTCCACGGTGCTATATGCCTGTGAATTACCTACTATATCATCTAAAGATACCCTATTCCTAATGTGCTGGCTAATATGTGACATAAATATCCTACCTACAAACAAGTTCCTCTCTGTGTATTATTTGCAACATGCATAAAAAAAATGTTAAATATACTATATATCTACATGTAAAAATTACATATGATAACAATACATGCATTGGTATTCAGTAGGGCATCTATATGAATACTTATGTATTCGCATGCTCTTCATATAAATAACTTCATATATTATGATTATTAACATCTATTTATTTGGAGCAAACAGTCTCATATTCATATTAAAGCAATCTATATATCGCATACACAACACCTACAAATTACATAAATTGGAATAGGCGAAGTACTGTCTACTTTGATCATCTGCTATAATTGAATGAATTAAAAAGGGCTACTGTATAACGAATGATGTGAAATATACGAACTCCACACCTCCAAAGCCAGTTTTATCAATTAACACCTGATTGATTCCTTCTGTAATTTCTGCTGCAAGTTTTTCCTTATTCTCTACGCCTGAAATATCGTTTTCCTGCCTATCACCAAGAATACCTATAATTCGCGATCTTATCGGTAATTCGTGATTCTCAACATTCATTATTACTTCTTCATCGTATTGTGTGGCAACGGCAACCCCAACCTGAATAAACTTTCTTGACTTGTACAAATTAGCAGTAAAATTTCCTGGAAACTCATAATATTTTGTATCAAATACCTCTTGCTTCTCCAGTATTTGCTTTACTCGTTCTGAAGGTAAATCTTCCTGATCTTCAGAGGTCTCATCCTCCTCTTCAGATTGTGTTTTATCTTCAGATGGAGTAATAATACCTGCAAGTTCATCAGCATCTGACTTGCCAATGTTGGCTATCATAAATCCAAAACCAATACCAACCCCTAGCAAAACAAATGCACATGCCACAATCACAACAATTTTTACAAGTCCACCCTTTTTAGATTTTTCCTCTGCATTTGTTTCATCATTTGCCATTACGCTATCCTCGGCTCATATCCATAAAATAAATACATATATATTTTATGCCTCACGCATAATATCTATGTTCTCTTTCACACGAGATGATGATTGTTTATTCCCAATTTTATCATCATAATCTACACGATGTACCTCAACACGCGATAAAGTAATACCTTTGGCAGAAAGTGCAGCTGTCAATGCCCCTCCTTCAGCTGACAGTATCTTTCTTACTTTATCATTGCGTGATTGGAAACGTAGACGTAAACCACCACTGTCCGCAATAGCAACATCTACTGTTATCATTCCAAGATTCTTTGGATATAAACTCATTTGTATTCTCTTAGGAGCCACAGAAACTAACTCAGCTATATTTTCTGCTAAATTCGACCTCCAAGTCTGCCAACGTAAATCAAGCACAGACCCTGAACTTGTAGTATTGGCTTTCCACATAAACTGCTGTTCTTTTCTAAGAAGCACATTATCACCAAGCATATCGTATTGCTGTGGCACTTCTACTGTATCGTTAGTAATTTCCGATTTACCTGTTACAAGATCTGCTACTGTATAAACGCGACTATGTAATTTGCTAGTTATATCTGCATTATTCTTCTCGACACTACGTTCGTTTATGTTTTTTAACTCCAAGAATGTTGTATCAATATCTTCATCACTTGTCACATAATCTATTTCTACCATATCTGTATCTGCTATATCCATATCTGCTATATCCATATCTGCTATAGCTGCATCTGGATATTTACTGTTCAGTTCTGGAGTTATATTTTCTTCTATGACTGTTATATCCTGATATGTTTCGTCTATACTAGTATGCATAGTACCATCAGACAAGTATGTTTCCTCTATACTAGTATGCATAGTACCATCAGACAAGGTATCATCTTGGGTCTCATTTAATAAGGGTGTATTATATAACACATCCTGCTTTTCCGTATCATCGATGGTTAGTAACACATCCTGATCCATATGTAGAGCAATGTCCTTAGTATCTAAATCAAGTACTTCCGTTCTTACTGTAATATCTTCTCCCATTTCATCTATATATTCAGATACCCCAGATAAATCCCCATGCTGCAATTTACTGACCAGTTCTACAGCGCTCTTTATATCTACAACATTCGTTACATCTACAGCGTTTTTTATATCTACAACATTCGTTACATCTACAGCGTTTTTTATATCTGCAACATTCGTTACATCTACAGCGTTTTTTATATCTGCAACATTCTCTATACCATGCATTATAATATTCTGCAGGAATGTATGTATATCTGCGTTCGATACATTTTCTCCCTCTGTAGCAGGTTTATTCTCCGTACTGCTATCTGATTCACTATTTATTCCAAATAAATCTGATATATTATCAGCTGAGATACCATTCAAGCCAAGTATCTTAATTACATCATTTATAAATAAGCTCGGAGACTCTTCTCCTTCTGGAGATATTTCACCTATAGTATTGCCTGTATCTGATGCAGACATCCCAGTAATAGCACTTAGAGTTATTTGTAATGATGATTCCATATGACACGTCTCCGCATTTAGATACAATGCGTTCTAACATGCAAAATATATACCATTTAGGAAGAACCTGAATAATCCTATTTTTATAAGATATCATCTAGCGTTTTTCTCTTCTGGAATATTGATATATTATTACTCTGTTCCTTATTGATCTCTTTTTGTAAAATGGAACTGTTAAGATCTTTCATTGATTCAGCAATCTTTTCCAGCTTCCTAGTGTGTAGATGCATAGAGGTAGAGATTATCTGCCTCTCAGACATAAGGCTTTCTACCCTTGCTTTTTGTAGTTGCATACCTGCGTGTAGTTCATCACACTTTACACGAAAACTTCTTAGCATTAGTGCTGTAACAGGATGTTCCTTTTGGTTCGTATCATACTCACTGTATAAGTTTTCTACCTGTGTAAGTATGTCACGGTTCTTCTTTAGGGACTGCTCTGACTTACTCAGTTCACACGCTGCTTTTCTTTTTTCTATATCATGCCTAGTATGTAATATCTTTAACCTGCGTATTTTTCTTTTATCTGACTCACTCATTTACACTACCTTACCACCTGCTGTAATTGAATAATGCTATCTTTCCGGTTCACGCTCTCTCCCTCACCTTGCCTAATAAAATTACACAGAGAAGGGTATAACGAGATTGCTTTATCAAGCTGTGCATCTTGTCCTTTATGATATCCTCCCATATGTAACAAATCTTTACTATCTTCATACATACGATAGTAATAACGGAATTTCCTCATCGCCTCCTGTTGATCTTTTGAAGTTATATCCAAAGAAGAACGACTAACAGATGCCATAACATCAATAGCAGGATATACACCATGTTCTGCTATTTTCCTGTCCAGGATTATATGTCCATCTGTAATTGCACGTGCCGTATCAACTATTGGGTCATTATGATCGTCCCCATCAGCAAGTATTGTATAGATTGCTGTTACAGAGCCTCCAGATTCAAGGTTTCCCCCTGCTCGTTCAATCATTGAAGGCAACAATGATATCACCGATGGAGGATATCCCCGGGCTGTGGGTTGCTCTCCTAAAGCAAGCCCTATCTCACGTTGGGCATGTCCAACACGCGTTAAAGAGTCTACTATAAGTAGAACTTTTTTCCCTATAGATGCAAAATATTCTGATATAGCCGTCACACGATGAGCTGCCCTAATTCTAAGAATAGGTGATCTATCTGCCGTTGTAGCTACAACAACAGTACGCTGACGTTTCTCTGGCGTAACAACTTTATCGACAAAGCGACTAACTTCTCTTGCTCTCTCTCCAATAAGCCCAATCACAACCACATCAGCCTCTGAATAGCTGCAAATCATTGATATTAGAACACTTTTTCCAACCCCTGAACCTGCTATAACACTCATTCTTTGTCCTAGCCCTATAGGGATTAACGCATTTATCACCCTAACACCTACATCAAATGGCGTATCAATCTCTCCTTTATTCAACGGATTAGAACATGCTCCAATTAATGGAACATAATTATCAGCACGTATCTCACCATATTCATCTAAAGGAGCTCCATCTGCATCCATTACACGTCCTAGAATAGCATCGCCAACCGAAACATCACTTGCCATGCCAACAATCTGAACCATTGCTCCTACTGCAACACGTTTAGATCCTTCAATCCATACCAGGATTGTATCTTTCTCTTTAAAGCCTATTACTTCCGCTAATGCATACAAACCATCATCACACAATACCCTACATATAGTTCCTAATACAGCTCGCACCCCCCTAGCAATGAAAATACTACCATCAAATCTGATCACCACACCATATACTAAAGGATCACGTACATGTATATGAGGAATAGATGAAGGACTATCAAGTAAACCATATTTAGTAACGCTATCAGACATACAATATTACCTTCCACAAGAATATTACTGCTTTATAAACATAAACAACTCGTAATTAATACGCCGAGCAACTATTATGTTGTTCCATTAATATTATCTTCTGATATATCTTTATTACATCTACTTTCCATTCTGGCATCCATATGCAGTATATCAGAGTCCAATCTAAATCCTCCCCGCATGATTGACTCATCTGCCTGAAACACGGCACTATCTACTAAATCACTACAATTATCATGCTCTTTTATGTACTCTTGTATTAATGTATAGTCTTGAGGATTCATAATAAATCTACAATTATGAAGCATATCACTATAGACACTGAGTTCTTTTTCTATAAATGCAACCAGGTTTCCTGTCGATGCATCAAAATACTCTCCGATAACAGAGGATGAAATCCTAAGAGATGTATTGTATAAATAATTTTTCACCTGATCTATATACTCAGACCTGACACTGGAAAAACTTCCAATAACCTCAGATAACATCTTATTATCATCTTGCAATCTTTTCACTTCAGCTTCTAAGTGCTTTATATCATCCTGCAATTTATTAGAAGAAGTAATGCTATTATCAAACGGGTTATCTGCGGAGGCGGCAGATGTATCATCAAACGGGTTATCTGCGGAGGTGACAGATGTATCATCAAACGGATTATCTGCAAAGGTGGTAGATGTATCATCAAACTGATTATCTGCGGAGGTGACAGATGTATCATCAAACTGATTATCTGCGGAGGTGACAGATGTATCATCAAACGAGTGATCTGCGAAGGTGGTAGATGTATCATCAAACTGGTTATCTGCGGAGGTGACAGATGTATCATCAAACGAGTTATCTGGGGAAGGCTTAACAATATTACTCGGTGTTTTCATACCTACAGTGCATGATGACGCGTTTCCATCTCTTAGGCTATGTATGTTTTCTTCCTGCAATACTACAGGTTCCCAACGCTTAAAAGTATATTCCTGTTTCTTTGCTATGTCTTCAATGTAAAACTCACTTTCATCCTTTTCACCTTGAAGATTACACAATTCTCCATAGCTGACAGCCCATACCGGAGCCTCTCCTGTGCTAAGATCCTCTTGAGTATGTGGATACTGTAAATGCTTCTTAAAATCAGACAAAATCATCACCCCTTCCAGATAGCACTATCTGTCCTGCATCAGACATTTTACGAGCTACTGAAATAATACTCTTTTGCGCTACCTGTACATCTACAACCCTCATAGGTCCTCTGGATTCAAGTTCATCCTGAATATTAGATGCTGCCCTTGCAGACATGCATGAATAAACTTTCTCTCTCAACATATCATCTGCCCCCTTCATTGCCACCACAAGCAGATCACTATCAACTGATCTTAGAAGAGTTTGTAGGCTCTTATCGTCAACCATTATCAGATTATCAAAAACAAACATATTCTCACGTAGTTCTTCGACCATTTCTTCATCTACTGTCATCAATGCAGACATAATCTGTTGCTCCATATCTTCCTGTGCAAAATTCATAATCTTAGCTGCACATTTTACTCCACCAGCAGACGAAGATCTTACCAGCTCATTTGTATCAAACTGATTCTGTAGAATTCGCTCAAGCTCGTTAATGGCATCAGGCGTAACTATATCCAATCTGGCAACTCTCGCTATAACTTCTGGACGCACATCAGGCGCAAGCAATAGTAATACATCTGCTGCTACATCATACTCAAGATAAGACATCATTAAGGCTATTACCTGCGGATGCTCTCCACATATCATTTCAGCTATGGAACGCGCATCCATCCACTGAAGAATCTCCAAACCCTTCTTTGACACAGTAGATTTCAATTGTGACATAATTGAGCTTGATTTCTCAGCCCCTAAAGCTTTATGCAAAAGACTACGTATATAATCTGATGATCCACCGCCTCCCAGACTTGTTTGATTCTTCACAATACGCACAAATTCGTCAAGCACCGCATGCACCGTTGACATACCAACATGAGATACTGAAAACATTGATGCAGTAAGTTGCTCTACTTCCTTAGGATGCAATTGCTGGATTATAGGAACAGCAGCTTCCTCTCCCAATAAGAATAACATAATTGCACATTTCTGCTTCCCACTTAGACGAGTTAATATATCATCATAGTCATCATCATTTTCTATCATTCTCTATATCCTCCTCCATCCACTGCCTAAGCACATTGGTAGCCCTTACATGATCTTCTGCTATAAATATCTTAAGTACTGATACTTTTTGATCATAGCTACTGGCATCATCCAACATGGCAGAGTCAAATCTATCTTTCTTCTCTTCTGACATAGCCTTTTCATTGTTAGTTACATCCAATGTGTCAATATCTGTTCCAGCTGCATATTTATCAACACTCTTCAACACTCCAAGCAGCTGTATGAATGCCACAAATAATAATACAGATACTATTATAAACGCCGTGAAACGTATCGCAGGCACTACCCATTCCGATTCATACCAGTTATCAGATGCTATAGTTAGTTGTTCTATGAAGGGTCGTACAGTAACAGTTACACGGTCCCCTCTCTCTTCACTAAAACCTACCGCCTCCTTAATCAATACAGCCATCTGCGCTGCCATATCATTATTGCTCTTCTCGGCCTGAATTTTATTGTCTTCTTGCAATTTACGTAATTCTGCTCCTTCCATTCCTTCTGCACCCTCTACAGATGGAAGAGACGGAGCTTTTACAACAACTGCAATTGTCAGTCTGCTTATTTTCCCTGTATAATCTTCCTGTACTATTACCTGCCTACCAACCTCATAATTCCTGACTGATGACTTGGATACACTACCCTGAGTAGATATCCCTGCTTCCTGAGATGTAAAATTATCTTTCCTTGATGTTTCCGTTGGTGGTTGATTTGATAAAGTTCCAGGCACTCCTTCAGCTGGAACATCAGCTTTACTATTAATGCTATATTGCTCTGAACGTATCTGGCCTGGCTTATCAAAACTCTCTTGCGTAGTTTCAATCCTTGTGAAATCCACATCTACATTAACTTCAGAGCTTATATTACCCACACCCACAAAAGGCGTTAAAAGACTAATAACCCTTTCCCTGTATCGATCTTCCAACATTGTACGGTATTCAAGTTGCTTATTAGTCATTAATAAATCATGATCATCCTCTCGGGCTGATAATAGATGTCCATATTGGTCAACAACAGCAACACCCGAGACAGGTAATGATGGAACCGAAGAACTTACAAGATGTATAATGGAACGCACCTGCATATCCGATAGTGTACGTCCTGGCATAAGCCGTAGCATCACTGATGCATTTGCAGACTCTCTTTTCCTAATAAAGGCTGTCCTTTCAGGAATTGCAAGATGAACGCGGGCTGCATGTACCCCGTCGATTTCAGATATGGTACGTGATAACTCAAGTTCAATAGATTGCTTAAGTCGTAAATGCTCAACACTTCTAGATGCCCCAACCTGTAGGTTGTTTAGAACATCATATCCAGATCCTACACCCTTAGGTAAACCATTCTGTGCCAGCAACATTTTTGCACGATGATATTCTGCCTGCGCTACTCTAAGTTGTCCAGCATTATCAAGTTGTACATTAAACCCATTAGCCTCTAATGTGGCAATAATACTTGCTTTCTCTCCATCCGCCACCTCTGGATATAAAACAATACGATGCGGCTGCTTAAGTATCATAAAACCAATAAATACCACAGCTATCCCGACAGTTAAGAATATCATTGGAATACTCTTTCTTACTGCTGGTTGCGTAGTTAATGTGTCCCAGAATTTACGAATCTTGTCCTTTCCGGATAAGAAATTCATATCTTTTTCAGGTTTAATAATACTATCAGCTGTACTCTGAATTGCATCCGACATTATGAGCTACCCTAAATAAATTATAGACATCCCAATAAACTACACAGGCATCGACATTATTTCCTTGTATGCAGCCAGCAAACGATTACGTACCTGTACCACTGCCTCAAAAGCAATATCTGATTTCTGCGCCTGCACCATAACCTTTACTAGGCTTTCTTCTTCCCCAGCCTCAAAACTCTTGGCCATACGACGAGATTCATTCTGCAAGTCTGATACATGATCAAGCTGCTGCTTAAAAAGGTCTACGAATGACACGTTCTCATCTGTTACTTTTGATACGTCAGGAATATTTATGATAATATCCTTCGAGTACCCCTCAATGTTTGAATTATGAAACTTATTTGCATATGAAGATATTTCAGACATGTATGTCTCCCCTGATAAATAATATATACTAAGCAATTTTCCCTACGTTCTGCATCATCTCATCAACCATAAGATGATTTTCCCCTATTATACCGCCTTCAGACAGAACCACTGCCCGCTGTAGCACGTTCTCAAGCTCCCTTACATTTCCTGGCCAATGATATGATTTAAGCCGCTCTACTGCTCCATTAGTAATCCCAGATATTTTGCTGGTAACTGCGCTATGACGTACAATAAGTGCCACTGCTATAGGTAGAATATCGTCAACTCTCTGATGCAAAGGTTGTGTTTGTATAGGAAAAACGTTCAGACGGTAAAAAAGATCCTCCCTGAATCTTCCCTCTCGAGCCTCCGTTAACATATTACGATTTGATGTAGCAATAACACGCACATCTACAGGAAGAGTTTGAACTCCTCCCAAGGGAGTTACCTCTCGTTCCTGTAGCACCCTCAACAGTTTTGATTGTAAACCTAAAGGCATCTCTGATATTTCATCAAGTAATAACGTTCCTGACTCAGCGGCTCTGAATATCCCTTTGCTTGCCTGATGAGCTCCGGTAAAGGCTCCCTTCTCATAGCCAAATAACATAGCTTCCAGCATAGAGTCTGGAACAGCCGCACAGTTTACAGCCACAAACGGTTTATCTGCTCTTTTGGAACAATTATGAATATACTTTGCAATTACTTCCTTACCTGTTCCACTTTCACCTACAATCATTGCCGTTACATCCGACGAGGCTACCTTCCTAGCAAGATTAAGAAGTTTAAAAGTAGAAGGATCCTGTGCTGCCACCACATCAGGACCAGACATGAAATAACTAATCAATTCACGCTGGAATAACGATGTATCATCATGAATCGTTATTTCACCAAGACTCCCTGACATTGATATCTGGAAATCAAATGTATCCCCTTTAGTTATACTAAGAATTCTATCAGCCCCAAATTTACGCGCTATTCCTCCTAATAGCCCTTGTTTTCTTAACTGACGTGCTTTGTTAGCTGATAAAATAATCGAAGCCTTACGTTCTCCGTAAATTAAAGCATCGTATTCCATACCTTCTGTTCCAGATATTTGAAAATCACGATTCTCTAGAAAAGTAGCGAGATCATCATCTATATGATGAGCATCCTCAAAATAAATAATATAACGTTTCATATATCAATCATCCCTTGCATACAAAAATATGTGTTACCACAAGAGATTACAAAGCAATAAGCATGCCATACAAATAAAAATTGCAATAAATGCACTTATATTACATATATGAATACATGCGTATATTGCCGTTAATTATTTAATAACTTTGATGCCTATAAATTGACATAAATATGACAGGTACTATACATGGAGTAGTCAAATGATTATAGGATCAAGTGGAAAAGCTCAGGATCTTAGAAATATACTCTTACGCGTTGCTAAAACAGATGCCGCTGTATGTCTCACGGGCGAAACTGGCTCTGGAAAGGAGGTCGCAGCTCAGTATATACACAATTATTCTAACAGGTCAAAAGGACCATTTATAGCTATAAATTGTGGTTCATTTTCTCCAAATATGATTACTTCTGAAATATTCGGATATGAAAAAGGAGCCTTCACAGGAGCGATTTCATCTTACCCTGGACGCTTTGAGCAAGCTGATAACGGAACTCTATTTCTTGACGAGATTGGTGAAATGCCTCATGAGGCACAGGTTACACTTCTTCGGGTACTTGAAACAAAAGAAGTCGAACGTATAGGAGGGCGTTCAAAACGTAAAGTGAATGTACGTATTATTTGTGCCACCAATCGATCTCTGGAACATGAAACAACATATGGAAGTTTCCGTAAGGATCTATTTTATCGCCTCAGTGTGTTTCCTGTTAAAATTCCTTCCCTTGCAGATAGAGCCGATGATATACCTGAATTAGCCGATCACTTTCTATCTATGATACCTACCGATCTACGCCCGTTCTTCTCACACGATGCCATTCGATGTCTACAGGAGTATTCTTGGCCTGGCAATATACGTGAATTAAGAAATATTGTAGAACGTACCGCCATAATGTTTCCCAAACAAATTGTGTCAGCAAACTCTATCCTAGACATGTCATTAGTGTCAAAAGACAGACAGCAGTGTTCAATAAATGACAACAAGCATCAAGAAACCAATCAACATATAAACTCAGAATATCCCTCAACAAATATTTCTTCATCTATTGTAAATCTTATTCGATCTGAACACTTTAGCCTGAGATCACATATTCAGAACCTTGAGAAAATGTTTGTAAATGAAGCTCTCTCAATGTCATCAGGGTCTGTTTCGTCAGCTGCACGTATGTTAGGTCTGCAACGTACAACGCTTATAGAAAAGATAAGACGTTTTGAACAAAAGGCATCATAATCATAATTTCATTAGTAAAGCTCTCCTATTCTCCAGCTCCTGCTGCATAACATCCATAAGGGTATTACTTTGATTCTTGCATTCCTCTATGCAAAGCATTGTACGATTATCACACCCTGATAGAGTAGCTCCACCACATGTATTTTCTTTCTTATTATGAAAAGAACGTAGACTATGTAATATTCGTATACGTCCATCATCAATATCATTTAATGATTTAAAATCGCCTGCTTTAGCACATCTTACCATCTCACAGGTAAGGGCACGTAGCGAATCCCATAGATTGAATGGAGATTTGTCTCTCATAATTCCTGCCATCCAATCACAACTTTAACTTATTCCATGCATCACTTAAATCTGTAGCAACGCTTTCTACCGCCTTTAAATCAGTAACATCAGTCCCACGAAGAGCTTCCAGCATCTTTGAACGCATCCATTCATAAATCATATCCAGATTTTCTGATAAAACTCCCCCATTTACCCTATCCAAGGATATATGCAAAGTATGTAGTACTGCAACGCAGTACCCAAGATTTTTATTTTTATTTACAACGTCCCCTTCCTGCATAGCATTAATAGTTGCCTTAAGAGACTCTAAAAGATCATTATATAACATTCTTACTATTGTAAGAGCATCCCCCCCCTCGGCAAGCGATGACTTTTCTACACTCATATAAGCATCAATCGCAAAATTCTTCATACTCACCTCTCCTTAGGTATTAGTCCTTATCCTCAATCTAATGTAATATACCTTCTACTACATCAATCATCAGTTATTTGACCATGCGTCAACCTGCTGCTTTATAAGCTCCTCTGTACTCTTTAACTCTGCTATTGCTGACTCCATACGCGTAAAATCAGCCAAATACCTTTTTCTTTGAATTTCCATACTACTTGCAAGATCGTCTCTGCGCTCCTTTAAAGACGACAAATCATACTGTAGAGACGTAGCCCGATCGTTCAGAAGCGTATTATCTAGGAAACCACTCAGCAAATCATCTATTCGTGATACTATTCCCTTAGTACTATATACTGTAGCCTGAGACACCTCTTCTTTAAACCGCACAGATAAACCATAGGAGTCAGTGCCTGTAGCCCCTGATAAACGTCTACCTCTACCAGTTACAGATGTACCATTTATCTCGGCTATAATATCAGATCCGTTTTCTGATATTATATCTGTATCGCCTGACAGACCAAAATATGAATCAAGGTCTTCATTCACATTCATAAATTCTACTCTTGATATAGAGCCATAATTGTTTGATGTTACAGATATTTTCCCATCCTCCAATTCTCGTACATCTACACTAATCCCTCTATTAGAAAATACGCTGTCCTGTGAAATAACAGTCTGTAACATATCTATAAAATCTGCAGCACTATCATAAGTGATATTCTCGGGAATCTGCATAACCGCAGATTGCACCCCATCAACATTCATCTGAAACTCTATATTCTCACTACCCGAGCTCCACGGCCATTCTGGAGCATACGCTGTCTGCATGTACCCCTTAGAAGCTTGTTCCAATACATCTATATCATACTCCCCTGGAGGTACGTTCCTAGCAGATATTATTGATAATGATACGTTGGGTGAATATGTACCTGTCTGAAATACAGATGCTGCTTCATCATATCTATCTTTAATAAAATTATCAAAAACATCATTGTCAAAAGATAAACTCCCGTTTCTTTCTGTCTGAATGCCAATTTCTGAAAGAGTGACACTATTATTACCACCTGTACCTTTTAATTCTGTAGTTGTTAAAACACGCATGTCACGGCGTAAAGCAGACACAATACCCTCACTAGCCAACGCACCGCTATATTCTACAGAAGAATTCTCATCCCCCCGATAAGTCATATCATTGATAACTGTCATAAGTTCATTATATGACTTTACAAGATTTTTAAGAACGCTCTGCATTCCACTAGTATCTTTCTCTGTTGTAATATATGACACATCACCATCTTCTGCTGCCGATATATCGATGCTAATACCTGCAACCACATTCTCAAGTGTGTGGCTATCAGAGCGAACCTCTATACCATCCAGTACTACAAGTGAATCTTGCGCCATCTGTGATGTATTATCAGATGATACAGATAGCACGTTACTAAGGCTAATATTACCAGCCTCCTCTCCATCTTCTACGTTGATTCTGAAACCATTAACCTCACCATTTGCACCCTTCAATGAAAGTCGGCTCTCGTTACCAGAATAAACTACAGTTGCAACAATATCAGAGCCCAGTGCATTGATTGCACTGGCTACACTATCAAGTGTGATATCATTTCCTTCCAACTCTCCAGTTAAAGAACCTTTAGAATCACCTTGAGCAAAGGTTCCATTATCCCATTGTCCAAAATCAATAGTAAATGATCCACTACCTACATAATCCCCATTTGCCACTGCAGAACTAGAATGGGAAATCTGACGCAATGCCTTTTGTGTCAGTTCTATTTTTGACGATATCTCCTGATTAATTCTATTATCATTACTTTTAGCGATGATATTATTATGTGATGAGTTTAGAACCCATCCTACGCTTTCGCTTGCATCACCTAAAGCACGCACACTATTTCTTACTTCGCTAACTTGTGCTTTAAGCATAGATAACGATGAAATGGATAATTCTTTTTCCTTAATAGCATCATTATTAAGAGAGATTCTACCTTCAAAATCCGCTTGTGATAAGGACTTAGCCAAAGAAACAATATCTATTTTTGACTGCGTACCTATCTGCTGTATAATATCAGACATAATATCTTTCTCCATCACATTGTGATGTGTGCGTATGATACAACACTCATCATATCTGAGATACTACATTGCAAGAACCACACCATAAAAACGGAAAAGATTATCTTTATTGTATCAATCCTGCTTTGCTCAACAGATATTTATAAATGCCCATTACATACACACAAAAATAAGATACCGACCTCCACAATATTCAGGTAAATGTTGTTAGAGACCGGTACTTATTGATATCCCCCCCTATTCCAGCGTATCTATACTACCCTTGGAGTAATTGAAGAGCAGCTTGTGGTAACTGATTGGCCTGGCTCAACATAGCAGCAGAAGCTTGAGATAATATCTGAGCCTTTGTCATTTTTGCAGTCTCCACCGCAAAATCAGCGTCCATAATATTTGACCTGGCACTCTGAGTATTCTTGATGACACTTGTTAAGTTATTCGCTGTATGATCCAGCCTATTTTGTAACGCACCAAGTTCAATTCGTACATTACTCACGCTCTCAAGTGCAGCATCTATAACACCAATTGCAGATTCAGCTCCTTCAGCGGTATCAATCTTCACACTTGACAGGCTCTCTCCTCCAGCAGTTCCAAATGTAGCTTTATTCTGATCAAAATCTGCAGCACCTACATTCATCTCCATCAATCCATGAGTAGATATATCTGCATTACTTCCAAGTTCTATACTGATAGGTTTGTTATCTACATCATCCAGACGTAAAGATGCCATATGTGTTTCAACTTCATAATTGTCAGATGTGCCACGTTTCACTCCTATTGACACCGCATGCATACTCTCTGACTTTAGAATGAAGTTAGAACCTTCAATCTGTACATCAATATCCATGGAAGCTTTACTCATAGCGTCACGTATTGCTGTAACCGATTCTGCCGCTGTATCACCAAGCATAATTTCTGTATTATTAATAACAATGCTATTAGGAGCAGCTGATGCCGACACATATCCACCAAATAAGTCAGTTACACCAGCACTATCTAATTCACTACCACGAATATCAAGAGAATCTACTGTATCGGATTGGAAAGATATACCTTCTGAGGAAAATGCATTTGTATAATCACCAAACATACTACTAGCAACTGATGTACCATTACCCTCTATTACAAGAGCGCTGTCCGATGATAGTTGTAAGTTTCCATCTTCAGATACCGTGGCTCTCACTGACCCATCACTAAATGCACCATTGATGGCAGTAGCTACGCTATTAGCATCCGTTGCTGTACTAAGATCTATCTCTGTTCCGTTAACTACAATCCCATCTCCTGAGGAGAATCCCGAAGAGAAATCATATGATTCCTGAGAACTTCTTGTAGTAACTCCCATAAACTTTTCTAAAGTACCTGCGTCACCTGACCCGTTAGTCATAACAACAGATAAACTGGAAGAAAGCTCAATTTCACCATCATCATTTATACTAGCTTCTACCTTTGTTGAACCTGTTACATTCTCAAAAGCAGCATTAATAGCGGATACAGTGCTTTGTGCTGAGTCCCCTAGTACCACATCAACTCCATTGATGTTAACTATTGAATTATCTCCAAACTGGCTAAAGTCAACATTATCCACAGATATAGCTCTCTTAGCAGGATCTGCTGTTGCCTGCATATCAATGTCGTTTGCTTCAAACATAGCATTTATCGCATCAACCGTACTTGCAACATCCGATCCTGCTTGAACATCATGACCATTAATTGTAAATGCAGCTCCTGACACTGCTACCGTATCAAGCGCCCCAAAGGTAATTTTTGCAGTATCAGTATGTGCTTCAGTTTCTCCAAATGTTAAAGTATAATCACCGAACATACTTGCAGCTATTCCAGACCCTCCTGTATCATCTCCTATGATAATTGCAGAAGAAGAGCTTAACTCAAGATTACCGTCTTCGGAGACACTTGCAACTACTGAACCATTACCAAAAGTTCCGTTAATTGCTGATGCAACATCAGCAATACTTGTTGCACTACCAAGATCTACATCCGTTCCATTGATAGAAATGGCATCTCCAGCTGATAAGGATGTGAAGTCAAATCCACCTTGTGATGTCCTGTTTGTCTCATTCATCAATCGTTCCAGAACATTAGCATCACCGCCCCCATTTTCAACAGTAATGTCAGCTTCTGAACTAAGAATTAAATTACCATCGCTGTCTACAGAAGCAACTACTGAACCATTTGCAAATTCAGTATTTATAGCAGTTGCACTCTCTTCGGCTGTATCGCCAAGTGTAACTTCTGTTCCATTAATGGAAATCCTTGAGTCTCCTGCAGCTATCGCTGTCCAATCGGTACCGCCTGAAGATATAGCACCAGAAGGTTGTTCTATCCATGTATTCTCGGCAAATGTAATATCCTGTGATGATTTCAGTATTACTTGTGTCCCATCTTCAGATAAAGATGCTGTAAGGTCATAATTAGCTCTATTCATTGCTAGGTTAATATTCTCTACCAACCCTTCAGCTGTATTTGATCCAGAAACAGATACCCCACTAATTTCTAATGATGTATCTGACAAGTTATCATATTCGGATAAATGACTTACATCAAAACTTGCTGCCGCATAACTGGATGAAAAGTCAGCATCTCTCATTGATATATTATGTAATAGTTCTGTGCTCCCAAACTTAAGGTCAGATGTTGATAGTCCTACTTCTAACGAAGATTTGGCAGTAACCCCTGTTTCAGAAGAAAAATTATTTATCATTGATATTCTACCTGCAATAGTACTTGTATCTATACTCTCATCATATATATCAACGCCATTTATAGCTATATCTCCCAGTTTCCACTCTGTTCCTGTTGAAGATATAGCTCCACCTGTTACAGTGTACTTATCATTTATACTACTTCTACCGATCTCACGGAAACCAATTGCCTCTAAATCACCCATTGTTCCAGCAGTTTCTAATCCTACATTCCCTCTCTCAATTCTAATATCTGATCCATCCTTTGAATTTAAACGTAAGAAACCATTAAAGGTTGTACTTGTACCACCGAATCCTGATCCTCCGTCATAATTTCCTGCTCCTGCACTATTATCTTGGACTGTAATTGATAAACCAGTGTCGTTCGCAAGCTCCAATTTACCTTCACTATCTAAGGAAGCATGTACGAAAGCGCCTGCCTCATTATTGATATTATTCACCAACTCTTCCATATTATTAGAGGCACTAATATTAAAGACTGTATCCGTACTAGAACCCGCAGCGCGCATAGTAATCTGGAAATCACCATCATTTGTGACGCCATCTCCAACATATTTGGCTTTTACCACGTTAAAAGCGCTTGCCTCTACATTATCTACACTGTCATTAATCATCTGCACCAGATCAGTAATATCGTCACCTTCTGACAACTCTCCAATTTCCTGCTTATTAATTCTTATATCACCTCCTCCAATATTCTGGATGTCGCCTATTCTTGCACCTACCAGAGTATTATTGCCTCCTATCGAAGAAGCGCCAAAACCCATATCATCTACACGCATTGATCTAATGCTAAAATCAATAACTTCACCAGCAAATGCACCAACTTGTGCGCTGGAATTCAGAGTTCCATCTAAAATCTTCTGATTATTGAAAGATGTTGTCTCAGCAACACGATCAAGCTCTGACATAAGTAAAGTGAATTCTGTATTCAGCGCTTCTCTATCCTGTGAAGTGTTAGTACCATTGTATGATTGTAGTGTTAACTCTCTCATCTTCTGAAGAATATTATTCATCTCTACAATAGCACCCTCTGCTGTCTGAGCAAGGGCTGTTGTATCTCCAATATTCTTCACTGCTGTTTCAAGTCCTCGTATCTGAGAATCCATTCTGGAACTAATCGCCAGACCAGCAGCGTCATCAGCAGCTGAATTGATTTTCTGTCCTGTCGTAAGTCTCTCAATACTTGTAGTCAAGGCAGCATTTGCCGACTTCATTGCATTCTGTGCTGTTAATGATGCAATATTGGTATTTACAACGCTCATATCTATACCCCTAAAAAAAATTGATAAATACGTGCCTTATCTTTGGCATACTGCCTTATCTTCGGCATTGAATATATAAACGACCATCTTCTGAAATTGTTTAGTAGAATAGCAGAATATATATTCTTATATTCCATATAATAGGTATAAATATAATATACATGACAAATTAACATACCATTACACTTCATAGGCAAGTATTATAATAGTATATGCATGGCATTTATATAAGTTCTACTTGATGTAATCAAATAAACTTATTGCAATAATCTTTGAAAATGACATGTATGCTGCTTCCATAGTATTCTTTTCATGCGTGAGCTCTGATGCCAGTTCAGCTATATCTGCATCAGCCAACGCTGATATCCTACTCTGATAGTCGAGAGTACGTTCATCAAGCGCTTCCCTCTGATGTATAATGACGTTTTGTCTGGCACCAGCACGAGCCTCATATCTGGTAGTATGAGTAAGAACCGCATCTAAGTCAGCAATTATTCTTTCCATATAATGTGGAAATAGATCTTTTTGTGATGATGGGTCTACATTATCTATATTAATACTTACAGCATCATAATCACCCTGTAGTACAGATATAAAATTACCAACCACTGTAAATGCACTGTCTCTTTCGCCTTCACTTAAAGGGACGCTCATAAATACATCATTACCAGAGTCTGAGGTAGATAACCTACGCCCTCCCACAACTTCAATTACTCCACTTTCCCCAGTCCCATCAAAACGTACTTTTCCATCCTGATACACAAAAGGTTTCGAGTCTCCATTCAGCCCTCCGTATAAGTATTGTCCTTGAGCATTCTTTATGTTTGCCATGTCAAGCATCCCATCTCTCAACTCTGATACTTCTACCGCTACTAAATCCCTATCACTCTCATTGTACACTCCACCATTAATTTGTAGCGCCAATTCTTTCATTCTGATAATTACATTATTTACTTTCTCAAGAGAGCTTCCCTCTAGGGCAAGGTCAATATCTGCAATATCATAAGCATGTCTCTTTTGAGTAGCTATATGAATATCGTTTTCTAAACGAGATATCCAACTACTTAATATAGGTGCATCTGAAGGTTTCTGAACTATTTTACCAGTAGATATTGACATCTGTAACGACTGAATCTTTGCTCTCGTACGATCAAAAGCTTCTATTTGTCGTTCTGCGAAATTACGTGTAGGAATCTTATCCATCAATCCACCTACTATATTCTACCTAAAAAACGAGTACCTAAAGAAATGATAACAATGACTGAAACATTTCCTGTGAAACTGCCAGAATTCTTGCTGATGCCTCATATGCCTGCTGATAGTGAAGCATATTAGCAGCTTCTTCATCAAGGTTAACACCTATCTTTGCCTCAAGCAGACTTTCTACCTCACTTCTGGCATGAAATGCTGCTGTATCATTAATCTTTGCTATTTGTACCCGAGAACCCATATTTGTCATCTCTGTCACAAGATAATCATTAAAAGAGATATTATTATAAACACCTCTCATGCTTGCGTGCTGTACAGCGGATAACTTCAGAATATTGCGGTTATCATTACTAAAATAGTGACCATGCTTTATAGTAAAGGCATCACCTGCTGCCAAATGCCCATTAAATTCATAACTTGTGTCACCAACATGATACGATGTATCTATATCACTTAATTTTCTTCTGGCAAGAATCCCATATTCATCAGAGAATTCCACAAATTCCCCATCTTCAGAAATGCTTGCCTGAATTTCTCCTTTATCCAATTCAGACATATTCAAATTGATATCACCCCAACTGGCAGCAATCCCTCGTCCTCCTGTTTCTCCTGTCATGACAATAAGATCTTCAGATGCATATCCTGATAAATGAACTTCATGACCTACTGAAGATCTTTGCGTCAGTAATAATCTGAAAGAAGAGCTATTCTCATCGACATTCTCTCCTTCTGTAGCTTCTGATGTGCCACCCGCACTCATTGATAGTTCTAGCTGTGTACCACCTGTTACGTTAACGCTTGTTCCTCTGGCAACATAAAAACCGAACGTGGCAGCGCCTTTTACCGACTCAGAAGTATCATCATTAATACGAAGATCAGCATTATCTACCGAGCTCTGCAGAGAAAACCTTACCGTTCCATCAGGCATATTCTTTTGTACAATCTGTACCAGATCTTCGTTAGAAGACTCTAACATACCATGCTCATCTGATGATATAGTGACCGTATCCTGTCCAACCGATACCTTAAAACTGGAAGAAAGAGGTACCGTATCCTTGGCAATACCTTGTAATGCATGCTCTACATTTACAATTTTTAATGATGACATAGTCGCGTCATCAGGGTATTTAGTAATTTTCAGATCGTGAGAAGATAATTGTCTTGTTGTGCCTACTACTAAACCACTTTCTGTCATAAAAGCTGTTAATGGGGATTTTCCTCCATCAGCAGCTTTTACCGATACACCTATATCTTCTAACCCATTAGTAGCATCTGTTGCTCCTTTTAGGTTAACCTCAAACTTACGCCCAGCATATTCCAACTCGAATACAGCTTCTTTTCCTGCAAAATCCACAACATCCATTGGAAAATGCATAGTAGCTCTTACCCCCATATCATCTAACTGATTTTGTAATGCATTCGCCACATCCTTGGCTCTTACGCTGCTTACTTTATCAGAAGGTAATGTACCATCCATCTGTACACCATCAGGTGTTACAACTGTAAAGTCGACAATTCTTCCACTCCATCCATCCCTATAAGAATCATTTGTTATACGAGGCGCATTAACATCTGCCCATGTAATATTCATAGAAGCTGTCTGATGGCTACCGTTATCGGTTATATCAGCTTCATATTGTTTCCCAGATTCATATTCAGCTGTCTGAATGCCAAGACCTTGGGCACGCCCTGCAGCTTCTTCCTGAGGAATATATAATGCACCTGGGAGAAATCCATTTTCTGGATTTATCATGGCCTGTATTTCATCTTCACTTAACGCAGGACCAGATAGCTGAACACCATCCCTACTGAATATTCTTATTCTGGTGGACTCTGTTCCTTCAAATAAAACTCCTGGGGTCGACTCAACGGAACCATTCTGTAATTTGCTGTCATATGACAGAGATTCTATAATATTCACTCCTGGTACTGAGAAATTAATAGCTCCTGACGACATAAATACAGATATACCCTCCTCTGCCAAGGCTTTCTCATTGTATAAAGCTTCTGTGAATGCAGTAAATCCCTTAGCTTTAGGATAATCAGATACATCAATCTCGATATTTTTACCTCCTTCCAGAGTGAGGTTTATTTTTTCCATACTATGTAGCTGGTTTATATTCAAATATAGGGATCCTATATCAGATGTGTCGTATGAACGTAATTTCATATCCGAGGTACCTGCTGGTATATATGCTATTGCCCCAGCTGATGTTGGATCGTGTGCGGATGAGACTGCCATATTACCTGAAAACAAATCCTGTACCGAAGATAATATTTTATTTATATTTTCATATTCATGTGCGGGAATATCCTCAACAACTGACATATCTGTTTCTGTAGTATTGTTAGTATCTCCAATTATTGAAACAGGAGAGCCGGTAGCTACCTGAGAAGGAGATGACAACATAACCTTTACTGACTTGGCTGCGCTTCTATCAATACTAAAAACAAAATTATCACCTACACTTGTACTATTATTCACTTCAACAGATATTCCGTATTTTTCAAGATCACGAGAAGAGCCTGTGACCAACTGTTTACCCTGAGCACTCATTAATGTAAATTGACCATCCTGTTCAACTTTTATCGACATGTCATAAGATACAATCTTTGACAGATCGTATACTGTCACTTTGATACTACTATCATCATTCAATGTAGACTGTGACTCTATATCTACCATGTCTACCGAGAAAATATCCTCTCCTCTACGTCCATCCTGCGTAATGCCTGAATGGTGAACGTTGTTCATCATCTGAGTGAATGATATTACAAATGTATCTAGATTTGTCTCTATAGACTGTAATAGGTTATAATAAGACAACATGCCAGCTGATTTGCCAGAAATATTATCAACTGGCAATCTGTGTTTTATATCACCATTGAATGTTGCAAAACTTACTCCTTTATCAGATTTTTCAACCGTTACAGTTTTATATTCTCCACCTGCTGTTACTATAGTGTTCGCTTTGGTATGCGCCCCCCACCCTACATTCACGGTACCATCTTTATTTTCTTTCACATCCACTTTTGCTATACTTGACATATATTCCAGCAATCTATCTCTTTCATCAAGCAAGCTAGCTTTTTGACCAATTTTATTACCAAGCTGTCTAATTGATGAATTAACCCCTGCAAGAGCCTTGCCTACACGGTTAAAATTGGAGATATTCTCTTGCATATGTATGAATGAATCATCTCGTTCATCCTCAAGAAAAGTTACTGCTTCATAGAACTTATCTGCAACTTGGTACGCACGTTGCAGAAATACTTCCTTTATACCAGTATCATCCGGCGCATTAGTTAAACTGTCTATAGAATCAAAAAACCGGGTAAGATAACTAGAGATACTCACATCATCTACATATAAACGATTCTCAAGATAGCTAATTTTCTCAGCATATACGCCAGCATTTTCTTCATTTGCAACAGCATCACGCAACGCACGAGTCAATACAACATCAGCACTCCTGATAACTGATCCTATCGATACTCCGCTATGTCCTACATTCTGAGTTAGATCAACTGTTTTTCTTGAATAATATTCCGAATTCGCATTAGCAATATTTTCTCCAATGTTACCAAGTACCGTTTTGTAACCTAGCACACCAGTTATACCAATATCATTTATATTGCCCATTGATTATTCCTTACCCCCCTGATTGCCCCCTTTATTATAATATAAGCAAGAAACGTATTTGTTCTGCTCACACGTCATAACCATTAGCATTACGCTGTTCTACAACTGCGCTATTTCTTATTTGTGCTGCAAAATCATCCACAATATTTTTATATAGAACATCTTTATATAAACCTAAGCTATTACTGTAACTCAGAATACCTTCATCCTCATCACTGCTTTGCTGCGCGATATTCCCCCAGTCCGAAGGGAAGGCCTTATCTACCAGCAACTCTGCAAATTCCTTGAATACCCTCTCTTCTGCTCCATCTCTATTATTGTGAACACCACCTTGTTTGATATTCATAGCTTGCACAATTCGCATATCAGAGTCATTTATTAACATATATTCTCCATATATCCATATATTACATAATTAAAAGTTCACTGCGTAACGCACCAGAAATCTTAAGTGCTTCCAGAATGGCTATCAGATCTGCTGGCGTAGCTCCCACTGCATTTATAGCATCTACTATGCTACTAAGCTCTACTCCTGGATCAAACACAAACATCGAGACTTCATCCTGCTCTACTTCTATCTTGCTGTCTTCCAACACTGTAGGTTCAGGTGTGCCACCAATTGTTATTGTATCCGCAACTGTATCTGTTATGGTACTATTTCCAATTACTTGATTGACCGTATCATCCTCTTTAATACGCACCGTCAGATTTCCATGAGATACAGCTGCAGCACCTATGTATACTGTATTTGTCATCACTATCGTACCAGTTCTAGAATTTACAATAACTCTGGATGGAGGTTCCGATGGTTGAACCTCCAGATTCTCTATCTCGCTTAACAGTATAACCCGATGATCTGGATCTGCAGGAGCTTCGACAAGCACACTTACCGCGTCACGTGCTGTTGCAATTCCTTCTCCAAACTTATCATTTATCGTATCTGCTACCCGTAGAACAGTTGTAAAATCTGCACTATGAAGGTTTAGCACCATGTAATCAGAACTCTCAAATGGAGTACTAACCATTGCTTCTACAGTAGCTCCATTAGGAATACGTCCTACTGTAGGAATATTTACATTCAATGAAGAACCATCATCTCCAGATATTCCCAACCCTCCTACAGCTACACTCCCCTGAGCAATCGCATACACTTTATTATCGGCTCCCTTCAAGGGCGTCAGTATAAGACTTCCTCCTCGCAAACTACTAGCTTTACTAAAAGCCGATACTGTTACATCAATTGTTTGCCCTGGTTTTGCGAATGGTGGTAAAGAAGCAGTTACAATAACTGCTGCTGTATTTGCAGGATTAAGGTCATCTGCGTTCACAGACATCCCAAATCTTGTAATGACAGATTGCAACGATTGCGTTGTCACTCCGACAGATCCATCCCCGCTACCATTCAAACCAACTACAATTCCATACCCGATTAACTGATTAGAGCGCACACCTGCTATAGATACTATATCTTTTATACGGTCTGCCAAAGCATAAGAAGCAGATAAGAACATTACTACTACCGTAAGACAAACTATGATACTACGTGGGATATCTCTCACTACAAGCATATCTATTACTTTCATTCTATATAGGATCAACTGCCATAAGTATTCTTCCAAGCCACCCTTGTCTACTTGCGTCTTCTATATCTCCACCTCCTATAAATGCAATGTCTGCATTTGCAATCCTGGTGGATTGCACTGTGTTATCCACTCTTATATCGCTGGGACGAATAACTCCTGTAATACGAATGTAATCCTCACCTGCATTTGTCTGCACCTTTTTCACTCCTCTTATGTAATAGTGTCCATTGGGCAGTACATCTGCGATTGCTACACTTACAGAACCTTTTACATTGCTTGTTTTGCTTTCACTACCAGATCCGTTATATGAATGGTCTGTACCTATTTCATTATCCTGTAACACATCACTATCTACAATAGATCCAAACATATTGGCAACTGGTTGCGAGACATTAATATCGTGCTTACCAGAACGCGTAACAGTATTAGAAGTCACTGATGAAATTGTATCTTGTTCTGTTAGAACAACAGTAAGAATATCCCCTACTTTAGAAGCCCTATTATCCCCTGATATAAATATGCTACCAGAATTTCCAAATATTGATCCTGTAGGTTCAGGAGTATGCTTCTGTAATGATTGCCTGTATTCATATATGAAATCTTCTGAGGCAATCTCTGCCAATCTGCTACTGCGTGTAGATACACAGTTTTGCAGTATACAAAAGCATACCACAATGGTTATTAGCCTAAATCTATACCCAAGATATACCAAGAGAAAACTCCATTAAACATTTTGCAATAAGAAGCGCATTGAGGAAGAAACTGCTGAGATAACTTTACTTTGTAGATCCATATTTCTTTGTATCTGAATCATAGATACCATTTCTTCCACAATGCTAACGTTTGAACTCTCAAGGAAACCCTGGGTAATCTCACCAGCACCTCCCTGCCCTGCTTCTGTCACAATTGCAGCACCTGATGAGGTTGTATGTTTATAAAGATTACCTCCTATCGGCTGCAATCCAGGAGCATTGGGGAAAACAGTTAAGGTTAATTGCCCAACATTCTGCGCAACAGAGCTACCAGCAACAGTAACAGCCACATTACCATCAACCCCTATATTGATTGATGTTGTATTATTGGGAATTGAAATTGCCGGTTCTACAGGATATCCCTTTGCGGTTACCACATCTCCGTTCGCATTACGTGAGAAAGTCCCATCTCTGGTATATCCAATTGTACCGTCAGGTAATAATATCTGGAAATATCCTTCTCCCTGCACCGCAAGATCTAATGAATTACCTGTCGATATGAAAGATCCTTGAGCATGGATCTTCTCTGTTGATACAACTCTTACCCCATTCCCAAGCAACAAACCTGTAGGAGATTCAGTTCCTCTGGCTGTCGATGTACCTGGTTGCCTCACATTACGGTAATGTAGGCTTTCAAAGTTTGCTCTATCCTTCTTAAATCCAACGGTATTAACATTAGCCAGGTTATTTGAAGACGATACCATATTGACATCCTGGGCTGCCAACCCTGTTTTTGCAATATGTAGTGCTTGGTACATAAATTCTCCTTAAATATCTATTCAACATTATTCATTCCGCATAAGATCCATGCTGTATTCATTGATTTTATCAACCGCCCCTAAGAATTTCACATTTGCATCATGTAGATGTGAAATCTCATTCATTCTCACTAATGTATCAAATACATTGACATTACTTGTCTGCAAATGTCCTGCTAGAACCTCAATCTCAGCATCAAGATCAGGGATTTTTCCATCAGCTGGAATAATCTGTCCATCATCTCTCTTAAGAATTCCAGCTTCAGGCAATCTTACAAGGGCAATTCTCCCTATATTAACAGGATCCTCATTTCCAAAGGATGTCCAGATACGACCATCAGAGGCAATAGATATATCTGTATGATCTGGGACAACAATAGGTCCACTATCTCCCTGAATTACAATATTATCACCATTCTGCAGCATCCCATCTGAAGATACAGAAAGGTCTCCTCTCTTTGTCAATACTATGGCGTCATTGTGATCCATTCCTAACATGAATCCATCTTCGTTCATTATTGCCAGATCCATTGGTTTATTTGTTGCGTCAATCCTTCCTTGGGTCATATTCACAGCAAAACCTGAAGGTACACTCAATACCCTTGCTTCAAAACTGTTCTCTGTACTAAGGTAAAAGGCCTCGCTACCAAGATCATCGTCACGCATAAAGCCAGCTGTATTAATATTAGCCAGATTATGTGCAACATTAACATGAGAATACCCAAGTAAATTCAGCGTGTTAGCTACTGTATGAATTGCCTTATCCATGTATAACCTATACTCTCTATGATCTCATATTGATAATTGTTTGTGACAAAGTATTATTAATCTCGATAGCTTTTGCGCCTGCCTGGAAATTTCTCTGTACAGAAATTAAATTTACCAATTCTTCTGTCAAATCTACATTAGACCTCTCAGATGACGAGGAACGTACTACACCAAACCCACTCTCTCCTGCACTTCCTAAAATAGCAGATCCTGATGTACTGGTTTCGGCATAACTGACAGATGATACCTGCTGCAGATTTGTTGTATTTACAAACATGGCCAACGCAACTTTACCAAGAGCAACTGTCTGACTATTTGAATAACGACTGCTAATAACACCATCGCTTCCTATTTCCACTCCCTCTAAAGATCCTCTTGTATAACCATCCTGCTCAATAGATGATACTTCAAAAGAGCTTCCACTAACCTGCCTGGTATCTGGCCCATATTTCATAGCAAGACTCATCCCTATTGAGCCACGTCCTGTATAGTCAAGAGCCTCCATGGGATGCTTTAAGGTTCCATTTTCAAAAGTTATTTCACCACCATTGATATACATAGGATACCAATTCTGCATGTAGCTAGGAGCCTCTGTTGTTTCCTGACCATTTGCATCAATATAAAGTAACTCACCTGACTCATTGCGTTTTTGCTTAAGCATCACAATGTCATGAGATTCCCCCGCCTTGCTATCAGCGTCTGCTAAACCAAACCTTTTACTACCAAGAATGCTGAATCTGATATTGTCACCCGTTTCTCCTGACTTAAACTCTAATCTATTTTCTTCCTTATTATAATTAGCTGTAAATCCAGATATACTACCTGTATCACCTACCATCATATTAATTCTTGTCTGTATTGTCTCAGCTAGACTATCACCAGTATATAACTTATCTTCGAGAGTGATAGTTCTTACCATTCCTCCATATACAAAACTAATTCTGTCTTCATTCTCACTTGCCTCCAGAGTAAATGCTGTACTCATATCAAATAATGCTTGCGTACCTGTTACTGTAGCAGCCGAGGAAGGTAGACCAACACCATCCTCCATATCCATCCCACCAGTATATATACCGCCTATCCTAAGTAAGGCGTTACTACCAGAATCATCTATCCCAAGATCTGACTTTACATAAGAGCCTATACGTACCGCATCCTGCCCTAACGAAGAAGATGCTCCTACAAATTCCTTATTAATCACCTTTCCTGCAACACGAACAGCCATGGACATCTCCAGTCCTGTATCAGGAGCTTTTATTAACAACTTACCTGTAGATTGATTAGGAGCTTCCGTGAAAGTAACCTCTATACTTTTTGAAACGCTTGCCTGTTCTCGTACACCAGGATTCTTCCATTCAATATGTAATGAATAACCATCTACCTTAACATCCATTTGAGTATCATCATAATTAGGGTCTTTCTTCAGACCTTCCACCAGACCTTCAAGAGAAGTGTCGTTCACACCAAATTTATGTGAAATCTCTACGTTACCGCTTAAGGTAACAGTAATGCTCTCTCCTTCATGAAAAGTCATAGAAGAAAAATCTATTACCTGCTCACTATTAACAGAGCTGTTCCCCACTACAACATCCGAACTAGCCATAATATTATCTGTGGTAGCCCAATTCTCAAACTCAGGAACTATTGCATTTACCAATGCTGATCCTGTTAAATCTGCTCCTGTGCTATTGGAATATTCAAAATCATATACCTGTCCGCCTGTAGAGAATATAAAGGACATCGTCTCGCCGTCACTTAGAGTAATTGCCTCAAGATCATAACTATCAATCTGTGGCTTAACATCATCTTCAGAAACCAGAACAGGTCTAGATACTGATATTGAAGACTGCTCACCTGTAGTGCTAGACTTGAATTCAAATTTCTTCTCATATTGGTTATAATCTATCTTCATGCCGTATCTTTGGTCATGTGCGCTTAATATACTACTTCCTTCTGTGGCAATATGTTTTCCCGTAAATGTATCTCCTTCTGTCAATTTCATAGGTTGGCTGTTATCGGCATCCTGGATCCCTAGGGAATTAGTGCCATTGTGTAGCCCATACACACTAAAACTATTGATACGGCTCTCAAGTTCTACTGCATTAGGGCCAAGATGTGCCTTTGATACCGTGAAAGTCAAACTTTGTGAAACCTCATCAAAACCAACCTTTATTGGAGGAGTATTCTTATCTACCCAATTACTGTTAGACTTACCAAAGTCATCATAGCGTATATTCATCTCTGCATTTAGTCTGTTTTGTATAAGTTCTACCAATTCATATTTATCTATTTCACGATCAAAATCAGATGCAACCTCTCCCGAAGAAGATAGAGAGGTACCTCCTCCCCCTCCGTTTCCCAACAAATCAATAACAATAGGAGATGAGACTCCTTGTTCATCTTGCATTCCGTAAGAATCTCCATTGATATCTTCCCTAAAGAAATCAAGTACTATGATATCATTACCCTTAACTACGCTGTTATCTTCTGCAACATGGGTATCCTGTAACATGATATAACGATCATCTCCGAAAGCTTCATTTGTAGCCCTTTGCATTTCTTCAGCCAGTTCTTTCCCAGTGTATTCCCCTGCACGTATACTAATGGGAACTGTGGTTGACCCATCAACGCTTAAAGAAAAGAAATTCTTCCCCCAGAAGACCGATGAATTCTTTTGTTGTGTAGCTTCGAATGTTTCATCCCACTCTGACGGATCTGTCACGATTCTTACCTTATTCATATCA
>ENA-OREC01000009-OREC01000009.1-marine-metagenome-genome-assembly--contig:-NODE-9-length-66640-cov-5.719379_pt1 | contig 66640 bp, 53 predicted proteins | sample MGYA00248626_ERZ508543 | MGnify/ENA primary metagenome ERZ508543 (study PRJEB26211, sample SAMN05518279) | marine metagenome | isolation source: Puget Sound, Washington, USA | host: Bankia setacea | place...
CTTCTATTGATACTTCATAATCACGTACGCCAGAAATAACTGTACGACTAACATATTGAAGTCCCACCAGATCTTTCTTTATCTTGTGCGCCCAGAAATACAACTGCCCTTCATCCACATCACCTGATAAAACAAGAGAAATTATATTCCTTGGCGCTACATCAATCCTTAAAACCATAGGCTCACGCGCATCCTTAGGAGGAAAATTAACTATCCCTGCAACAGCTGTTTTAATCTCTCGCAAAGCTCTATCATCATCCGCAAAGTCCTCTAACTGCACATTAACAGTGCCATTGCCTGCTACTGCTTCAGAGTAAACATCCTTAACGCCTGTAATTCCTTCCAACAAAGGTTCAATTCTACCAGTAATAGCTGTAGCCACCTCATAAGGTGTTGCCCCAGGATATGACACACTCACTACTATTAACAAAGGATCAATAGGCGGAAATGTTTCAGACCGCATACCTGTTGCAGATATTGCACCTCCAATCACAAGTAAAACCGCCAGAATATTCCCAACCACAGGATTATTAATAAACCAACCAAGCAAACCGCGACTACGAAAATTATCTTCATCACTATGTAACGGATATTCCATATACACAATCCCAGTACAAATATATAAAGCTCATTACATTACAATTGCTAAGGTGTAACGCTATTATTCGCAGCCTGACCATCATCATCAACTGTTACTTGCATGCCTTCAACAGCTCCAGCTATACGACTCACAACTACATTGATACTCTTATCAAGCTTACGTACCACTACGTAATTATCATACTTATAAACAATCTCTGGTATCCAAGATTTAAGTTCCAATAAATTACCATCCTTATTTTCCTCTACTACCCACACAACTCCATTGGTCTGTAATGACTCTATGGGAATAATCATCACATCATGGACATTCCCACCACTGATACTCACATCAGCAAATACACCAGGAATCAAGTCCTGTGTACCGCCTTTAAAACCCAAATTAATAGTAGCAAAACGAGTATTAGCATCTAAAGAAGATACACTTTGATGCAACACACCCTGCAATTCCATGGTTTGACCAAGATAATCAGTAGAAATCAATATTTCAGGATCATCAGAATTTGCCAGCCATTCCAATTGCTGTTCGTCAAGAGACACAACCACTTCTAACTCTGAGCTGTCAAATACAGTTCCATAAGAATTACCAGCAGATAAATATTGCCCTACGGCTACCTGACTGGTGAGCACCCTGCCATCAAAAGGTAAGATAAAACTGGTTTTCTGTAAATCTATCTCCGCTTTTCGTAAACGCGCACGTGCAGACTTTAGAAGGGAGGATGCCTCCTGTAACTGTGGTTTTCTTGCTACCAAATCAGGAGGGTCCTTCATAGGGTTTAACTGCTCCCATTCTGCCAGGGCAGCACGCGATGAGGCTTTTTCCAATTTCAATAATGTAGCAGCACGAGCTACCTCAGCTTCCAACTGCTGTACTATCAATCTGAAGTTAACATCATCCACTTTAAAAAGAACATCGTCTATACGAAAGCTCCCTCCAGATCTGAATTCTGAATGTACACTTACCACCCTACCACTAATCTCAGGTATCACCTGAATTATATCGCCTGCCTTAACAATACCTGTTGTACTAAATACAATCTTATATTCAGCAACAGAGTCAATTTTTTCCAGGCGTACAACAGGAGCATGCCCAGCAATACCCAAGTCTCCACCCTCATAATCTCCTGAGCCTATTATCTTGGATAACAATACAGAACCCAGTATAAAAGCAATAACAACAGCAAGTTGGATTCTACCTATCTTACGGTCACGCTCAATGTTATCATCCATACAATTTTCCTACAAAATAACCGATGGCAAATCACCACAATTATCGTTTGTTAAACCATCATCAGCCTTATCAAGCCATCTTCCACCAAGTGCCAAGTGTAAGCTAATTCTACTAAGCCATCTAGCATGTTGAGTTTGAAGCCAACGCTGCTCCGACACATATCTAGCTCTTTTATTCTCTAATACATCACGTAAAGACAAAAGACCTTCTTTGTAACGTGTCTCACTCAAAACCTCGGCATGTTTAAGAGCATTTACGGCTTTCTCCCTATGTACCAACTCTTTAGATAATTCCTGCTCGGCAACCAAAGCAGTCTCAACTTCTCGCATTGCATTCAGAACCATCGCAGAATAACCAGCTGCCATTTCACGAACTACTGCGTTCTTCCTCCTAACTTCAGAGCGTAAAACACCACCTCTGAATAAAGGCATTGTTATCTGGGACAATAAAGAAGAAGCAAACTGTCTCCCAGATATTAAACCTGAAAGCTCATCATTTGAGTACCCTAATGACGCCCCTAAGGTCAAATTAGGGTATAATGATGCTATGGCAACATCAACGTCAGCCTGGGATGCCGTTATTCTGAATTCAGCTGCTTGCAAGTCTGGCCTTCTGTCAAGAAGAGATGCAGGAGCACACACTAGAGCTCCTGAAGGTGGGGGAAGCAATGGGAAATTATCTATGTCTCTCTCTGTGCTACCTGGAGGTTTTCCAAGTAATACATCTAATTTATACATCTCCTCCGTCAACTGCCTACGGAAATTATGTATATCTCCGTACACAGCAAGATAATTTTCCTCAGCAAGATATACATTATACAAAGTACCGTCACCTGTTCCATAGTCATACCTACGTTTGACAAGATCATATATCGATTGTTTTGCAGAAAGATTTTCTTCAGATAGCTTAAGAAGTCTCGCATTAATAGCGATTGCAACTCTGCGAGTTAATACTTCTGCTATCAACAAGTGCTCAAGAGCTTCTTTATCAGAATGCATTGCAGCCAGCCTATACCCTGATGCACGAGCATCTTTCCTAAGCCTACCAAACAAATCTACCTGCCAAGAAACCTGTACTCCTGAATTCCAGCGTTCTGTTTCTGTACGTGAAGATGAAACGCTAAGGTTAGCAGGTGTGCTACTCTTTGAGTGTTCCAGCTCAATATCCAAAGTAGGAACTCGTGCCCCATTACGCATGCTAACAACTTCTCGCGCTTGTACTATACGCTCTTCCGCTTCCTTCAAAGAAAGATTATCTGAAAGCATATTTTCTATATAAGAATTCAGCAAAGGATCATTTATTGATTCCCACCACCGTAATGTAGATGATGTTGTATCCACGCTCTCCTCATCAAGAGCAGAGATAAAGCTACTACGATCATGTAATACATCCTTAAGATCTGGCACCGCAGACTTATAGATGTGAGAACACGATACAAAACCATAGATACAGACTGGTATAATAGCAAAACGTAACATACAAGAACCTTTAAATATACCTGAAGTTTAGAGAGAAATCCAATTTAAGCATATACGATCTACCAAAATACTCCATTTATACGAATTTCAATCCCGGTCTACCAGTAGCAAAAGCAAACACATAAGCCTCAATAAACATATCCTGCCCCTCCGCAAGAGTACTTTTCATTATCTTGGTGTCTGTCTTAATTTCAATATCACATGCTCCAGCATCACGAGCCTTTCTGGTAGCATACTCTACCGCAATATCACAGGCAAATACTATTGCATCTTTCTCTCCATGATCACCTGTAAAATCTTTATAGCCATTATGGGTTGTTACCCTATATCTCCCTACTTCCACAACATTTATGTACCTTATGTCCGTAACAGAAACAACCCCAACTACAGCACCAATTGCAGCGGCAACATCAGCATTATCTGGCACCACACATTTATTACCAAGATACTCACTAACCCCAGGAAGATGTATGGAAGCAGATGCCCCAACTGCTATCACAGGACGATCGACCGATACAGAAAAATGAGCTGTACAATTCCTATCACGCGTCATGGCCTTGCGTAATAATAGCGATGTGACGCTATCTGGATTGCGTATCCCGTCATATTCCAGAACAACCTGCATAATTGCGTCTGCACACTTTCTTGTGAGAGTGCTAAGCACCAATCTGGAAGCAGACTCTGATGTAGTTGCTAATACATCACCTAATCTATTTCTACGTCTGCTTAATAAAAGGGCTCCAATCCTAGCTGCTTCTACATTCCAAATATCGTGATAACCCAATACATGTGACGCATCCGAAGGCGTGAACCCAGCAAACTGTACCAGACCATATTTCCATAATCTTTCCAAAGTAACACGATACATCCCTCTATTACCTAACAACATATCAAGGGCAACAGGGGTATCGCCTATATAACTGTACATTCGTTTTTCAGTATCTGACAAAAAGTCAGGATCCCAATCATCTACAGCAGAACGAACAACAAACATGCCATCATATCTACCTGGCGTAAAAGTATCTCCAGCCTGCCCAGCCATAGCACTACAAATAATATCCGGATATTCTACAGCTATAAGAGATAATGGGATAACACGACGAGGTCCAATGATTACATTACCTAAACTATTGTGAAAATCATGACGTACCTCTGAATCTCCACCTAAACCAACAGAGGTAACGGATACCGTATTAGTCATCATTTTTACGTTTATAGTGTCAGCTACACCATCATTAAACACTGGTTTCCCTTTATCAAGTATAGCAATATCAGTTGTTGTTCCTCCAATATCAACCACAATCGCATCATCATAACCTGTGATATAACGAACACCTGAAATACTGGCAGCAGGACCAGATAACACTGTCTCTATCGGATACTGTCGCGCAAAATCAGAAGAAGTCAACGATCCATCACCCTTAACTATCATGAGTGGCGCTGTGATCCCTGTGTCATGTAAATAGTGATATGTGCTATCTATCAAACGATTTATTATGCCTATAAGCCTTGCATTCTGTATTGTGGTTATCGCACGGGCAATCCCATCTAAATGATGAGATAACTTATGACTGACTGATACTGTCAAACCTGTATGTTCATGTATAAGTTTAGAAACCTTATTTTCATGCTCTGCATTGCGTACTGCAAAGCGTCCACAAACAGCAAAACCATATACCTTATCGCTACTGCGTAAAAAATTCTCCAATTGAGATATATCCAGGGTATATGCATTCCCTTCAGCGTCATGACCTCCTTCACAGAGGATTATATATATGCCCGACATATCAAGAGTATGCTTCAACTGCTCGATAAAAGCAGAATTAAACCCTATAAGAACTAGTACTATATAAGCATCCACACCCTCAATAAGTGAGTTGGTTGCCAGAGTGGTAGACATTGCAACCAACCCTATATCATTTACGGACACTCCAGATTTTACAAGGACATTATTAACTGAATTAGCAATTCCCACGCTCAGATCTTTACGAGTAGTAAGAGATTTAGCACTCGTAATCAAACTTCCATCAGACCACAATACAGAGTCAGTATATGTTCCACCTGTATCAATTCCAAGATGTATCAAAGACCGCTTACTAGCCATACCAGTTTTTTCTTTACAAGAACCATATAAGAAAAGAAATAGACTTACGTTATCAGATAGATATCCTCTCCTGCACTTTTATCATTCATATGCAAGAAATTACAACACCATTTATGATATATGCTTGTATATTAATATGCTTCATACAACATACCTATACATACATTGTACTCTTGCTTATAAATGTGCTAATTAAGACTATACACATAATTGATATATATTGGTAATGATACAAAGTCCTATAAAGTGCAAGAATGTAATATACGGAGATTATTATGAGAACATACATATCCTTGTCAAAAGAACACAATATTTTCGATGACCTATCTCAACGGCAGTTAATCTCAGCTAGCACAGACCCTGACGCACTAAGGAAACATATGTGTAATCCTATTGTTGCATATTGCGGCTTTGATCCTACAGCATCCAGCCTACATATTGGGCATCTTGTGCCAATACTAATGCTGAAACGCTTCCAGATGTACGGTCACTCCACTATCGCGCTTATCGGAGGAGCAACTGGACTTGTTGGAGACCCTTCAGGACGCAGTAATGAGCGAACCCTTATGAAAATAGAGGAGGTTAAAGAACGTGCTAACATGATACAAACCCAGTTACAAAATCTTCTACTACATTCTGAAGATCAGAAACCTACGATATTTATCGATAACTATGACTGGATATCAAATATCAGTACTATTGAATTTCTTAGAGACTATGGCAAACATTTATCTATGAAAGATTTGCTGAGTAACAGGTATGTCTCTGCCAGACTGAATGATCCTGATACAGGAATATCTTTTACAGAATTCTCCTATACAATATTACAGGCTCTGGACTTTGTGCATCTTCGTAAATACCATAATTGCACTGTGCAAATTGGAGGGAACGATCAATGGGGAAATATTACTAACGGCACCCGCCTTGCCAGAGCCATAGGTATTGACAATGTATATGGCTTCACTCTACCTCTACTTCTAAAATCAGACGGGAGTAAATTCGGGAAAACAGCAAATGGTGCTATATGGTTAGACTCAAAACTTACCCCCATCTTTGACTTTTATCAATTCTGGTTCAGTATCAACGATGAAGATATACGAAAATTAATGTATATCTTCTCTCTTCAAAGCTCTGCTGAAATTGATGCTCTTTTACTTGTAGATCGCGAAGACCCTTCTCAACGTATAGCCATACGACACCTTGCCTACGAAATGACAGCTTTTGTACATGGCGAGACGTATGCCAACGCATGCCAAACATTAGCACAAATACTATTCTCTCACAGCAATCAGAGTGATAATAAGAATAATATTACTGCTAACAACTGGGATGCATTGGTATTTTCAGGTATTGTTCCTACTATCCCCATGCACTCACTGAAAGACAAAATGCTATCAGATGCACTGCTGTCCCTTGGTCTTGTTTCTTCCCGGAAGGATGCAAAACGCAATTTCGTTGGCAATAGTATAAAGGTTAACTTCTCTCAGATAACAGAAGATATACCTCTGAAAGAAATAACCATGTTGCATAACAATATGATATGTCTACAGAAAGGTAAATTATGTGGACTAGTATATAATAGTTGCTCACTAATGTAAGCTATACTTGATACATTAGAAATTAGATCGTACTGCCCACAACACTCCTAAAACTTACCATATTACCTTGATATATCTAAAAACCACCTGTCATATCACTCGATATTTACCATAACGATGTTAACAGATATAACCGGCTTTTTCTTCCAGAATTTCTGATAGAAAGATGATACTGACTTTACAACACACCGTTCAATTTCCTTCAGCACCTCATTATCGCATGTATCACTAGACATTGCATCATCAAAGGCTCTCTCAACTGCATCTAGTAATGAATCCTGCATCTTCTTTACAGATCCCCCCAATGATAAGCTAGGAACACCAATACTGGAAATTCCAGGCTCACATATTAATTCATACTCATTCTCATCTAATACCAAAGTCACTGTTAAATGACCTCTTTTTGACATAGCAATCCGTTCCTCGACTGCACTATCAAGTTCCTTACTACATAAAGCACCGTCAACATATACACGCCCCACTTGCACCTTTTCTAATACACTACCTATTTTCTTATTGTTCGCATTAACGTGCCATATTCTTAGTATTGCTCCATTTTCTACAAGACAACTTTTATCAAAACCTTGTTCTTTTGCATAACACATATGTTCAACTAAATGCCTGTATTCTCCATGCATAGGAACTATCATTTCAGGAGATAGTATATCATACAATAATTTCAAATCTCCCTTATGCGCATGCCCTGTTACATGTATTGTTGCATGCTTTCCATCAACAATATGAACCCCCTGTTTTGCAAGATTATTCCATACTTTATGTACAGCACGCTCGTTCCCAGGGATCACCTTAGAAGAAAAAATGGCTGTATCTCCCTCCTTTAACTTCACCATAGGATGATTACCTGTGGAGATTCTACTGAATGCAGCATTACCTTCTCCCTGACTGCCAGTTACCAGATAACACAAATTTTCACGTGGCAGATTACGTGCTTCCACATCTGAAATAACCTCTGGGAACTCTACAATCTCATACTGCCCTACAGCGATCTCAACCATACGCTGAATAGCCCGTCCTACTATCACAACTCTACGCCCACAATCACTTGCAACATCAACTATTGCCTTTAACCGCTCTATGTTCGAGGCAAAACAGGTTACAGCAACAGCTCCTGTACATTCCTTCATAATATCATGCAACGCTGGTTTAACTATATCTTCTGACTCAGATATCCCCTCTTCTATCACATTTGTAGAATCACAGGTAAGGCAGATAACTTTATCATCACCAATAAGTGTACCAAGTGTATCCTGTAGCTCATCTCTATCTGCATATGATAATTTAAAATCAGCAGAATGAAATACTACGCCAGCCTGTGTCTTAATTAATAAAGCATTTGTATAAGGGATGGAATGTTTCATAGATACAAATGCACATCGACCAAAAGACAAATCTACAAACTGACCTGGCTCGATCTCGCATAACTGTACATTAGTTGCTTTAATAGAAGCCTCTTTCAATTTCCTACGTATTAAAGAAATGACAAAAGATGATGAGTAGATGGGTACTTTAAAATCATTACAGAAATGCACAATAGCACCTATATGATCTTCATGACCATGAGTTAGAAATACAGCCTTAAGATGTTTCTTTCGTTTTCTTATAAAACCAAGATCAGGATAAAACACATCAATCCCTGGAGTTTCCTCAGCAGAACCAAATCCCATCCCGCAATCCACCATTATCCATTCACGATCGCTGTTCTGGCTACCAAACCCATATAAATAGCAATTTGCACCAATCTCCCCTGCTCCTCCTAATGGCAGATAAACAATTTCTTCACAATTATCCATTACGCTCCTTATTTTGCTAATACATTATACAAAAATACTAATCCTTTTATTGTAAGATCCTGATCAACCTTATAAATTCCATCTATATCATTACTAAATAATGATGACAGTCCTCCTGTAGCTATAATTTGCATATTGCTACTATCCTCTGATAATACCTGTGCTTTTCTTATACGTGCACACATACCATCAACCATGCTAACATACCCCCAGTATATACCTGATAGCATTGCAGAAACAGTATCCTTACCAACAACCATCTCAGGTCTTCTAAGTTCTATTTGCGGCAACTTGGATGCTGCACAACTCAAGGCATTCATAGACAGCTTAACTCCTGGAGCTATCACCCCTCCCACATAAACTCCTGAGACATCCACAATATCAAATGTTGTGGCTGTACCAAAATCAACAATAATCAGACCATTTCCAAAGATAGATCGTGCCGCATACGAATTCACTAATCTATCTGCACCAATATCCTCCAGACGATCAATATTAATGTCCATCAGACCATTAAAAGTAGAAACTTCAACCCATATTGGGTCAACATTAAGATATTTATCATAACAACGTATTAAGCGCTCTTTTACAACAGGAACCACCTCAGATGTAATCACGCTATCAATATCCTGAACTTTACAACCTGCATGATCACACATATGCACGATCCACATATAGTATTGCTCTACACTATGATCAGGGTTTGTAGCTAATCTCCATTGCGATAAAAAATCTGTCCCATCATGTAATGCAAAGATAATATCAGTATTACCAACATCCACAACCATCAACACTGAGCATACCCCAGTTGTAAACACAAATCCCCAACAACTACCCTAACTGGCTCTTTGTCTTTATTATGCTCATCTATATTCAACAACATTGCACCATCATAATCAATCCCTTTGAAAATTCCGCGTATATCATACTCTTTATCTTTCACAGTTACAATTTCCCCCAGCATCGCCATACTACTCTGCCATAAATTGCATAAATACTCATACTCTTTGCTTTTCCATAAAGTAAAATATTTATTAAAAGAATGTGTTAAAGTATACAATACCTCTTCAGGTGTTATTCTATTCCCAGATGCCTCCTCTATACTTGATCTGCCCCACATAAAATCATGAATATTCCTATCACTAGGATTTCTCAGGTTAATTCCGATCCCAACAACAGCACACATAGATCTGCCATCTGTATGAGCTTTTATCTCAGTTAAAACTCCAGCAATTTTCTTTCTTTTCACCAGCACATCATTAGGCCACTTTACCTCTACATCACATGCAGGAACACCACACGAAATGACTGTATCAGCTATAGATAATGACGCCACAGCTGAAATAAGCATAAGTCTGGCATCATGATTATCACATGATATAACCAGAGAAGCCATCAAATCACCTTCTCCTGATATCCATGACCGTCCATTCCTACCCTTACCACACCTCTGTTGCCTAGACATAACCCAAAACGGTACTTGAGTAGTACGCTTTGACATAAAGTGCCATGCATCAACATTTGTGCTATTCGTTATATCAAGTATCCTTAAAGAATATCCACAACAAAAATCTTCGAAAAAACAGTCACCTCTTTCCTCAGTACAAATAATCATGAAAGTACCATAACGTCTGAGGCAAGCTGTATTACATAGTCACTATATCCGAAGAAAGGGAACCACAATATCGCCAACAACAGCGAAATACATAAAATTAACAACCTCATCAATAGGGAGTGAGAAGCCATCATGTTATTTCCAACACCTATAGAAGCAAAGTACATATTTCGTATTACTTTAAGATAAATAAAGGCAGAAATTATACTCGATATAACGCCTGATATAACTGATATAAACAAACCACTCTCCATGGCTGCATGAAATACCAGATATTTAGCAAAAAAACCAAATAAGGGTGGAACGCCAGCCATAGAAAATAATGCAACTGCAAGACATGCCGCCATTACAGGAAATTTATTGTGCAGACCAGATAATTCATCTGTATAAATGACGCGCCTGTCATTTATGTAAATACCCGATAATATAGCAAATACACTAAGAATAGTTACTACATATACAGCAAGATACAGAAACAGTGCACCTACCATATTCTGAGTTGCACTAGCTATCGCTAATATAATATAACCCGCATGCGTAACCGAAGAATATGCAAGCATCCGCCATACTTTATCCTGAACAACAGCTAATACTGAACCAAACAACATAGATAAAATTGCCAGTATTACTAATAATGTACGCCATTGATCAACATATGCTGGAAAGACGAATAACAGAATTCTGTACAATGCAATTGCACATGCAATCTTAGGGATCACAGCAACAAAACCCGCTACAGGTGGCAATGCCCCTTCGTAGACATCTGGTAACCACATATGGAAAGGAAAAGAAGCCAATTTAAAAAGCATTGCAGATATTATACATACCATTCCTACCATCGGTAATAACATAGTTCCATGAATGGCATTTGCCCCAAGAATTACCGAATAATCCAAACTTCCTGTAGCACCGTAAACTAGGGAAATCCCATAAAGCATTACCCCAGACATCAGAGCCCCAGATACAAAGTACTTCATCCCTGCATCTATTGATGACTTACACTTGTTGTAACATACTAACATATAAAGAACTAAAGAGGATAACTCCAGTGAGATGTACAAAGATAGAAAATTAGATGAGGATACAATCAACATTGCCCCTACAACGGACATTGTAAATAAGAAGAAATATTCATTAAAGAGAATAGCTCTATTATTCCTAAAATACCCTAATGACACTACCAACAATCCTGTTGCACATAATAATATTAATATCTTTCCGAATATTGCTATAGTATCAAGTACAAAACCTCCCTCAACATCATTAAGAATAAAAACGGTATCTTCCAGAAAATATATTCCTAATAAAGCTAAAAAAAAGACTATCCCGATTTGACACATACGCATTCTTAGACACTGAAAGAAAGCACCTAAAAGAAGCGTGCAGCTTGCAAAAGCAATCATTAGAATCTCTGGTAATAAAAAGTTCAAGATTTTATGCACAAACATAATATGCAACCTACAGATTCAACAACACACAAACGCTCTAGAACGTAATCCCGTACTATAGCAACAACAGAGTATGCATAAAAGAATATCCTTCTAATAATAAATCTTCTGTTATCTAATAAATTTAAGAAACTACGCTCCTAGTATATAATCATGGATAAAATCCTACTAACAATGTTGTGATCAAGAATGGACAAAACCCTAAAATAATAATTATAAATATTATAGGGAATAATACCACCTTCTCTGACCACGATAAATCAAGCTTTCTCTTAACACATTGACACTCTAACTTACTAACTATGTCACTTGCATAAGAAGAAGTAACTCCAAAAAATACCCTTTGCAATAACCACAACCCATAGCCAGCAGATAACACAACTCCAACTACTGCAAATATAGTAGCCTCTGTATGATTGTAGAATGAGGCTGATAAAACCAGGAACTCCCCCACAAATCCAGAGGTCCCCGGTAAGGATATATTTGCAAAAGTCAAAACTCCAAATAATAAAGCAGTCAATGGCATAAATGATACAAGATTACCATAACAAGAAATATCCCTTGTATGAAACCTTTCATATAAAATACCAACCATCATAAACATGCCAGCTGATATAAAACCGTGTGATATCATCTGAACAATAGCACCGTCTATCCCAACTTTCTCCCCCGAGAAAATTCCCAATGTCACAATTCCCATATGTGCAATTGATGAATATGCCACCAGTTTCTTGATATCCTGCTGCACCAAAGCTATAAGCGATGCATACAACACTGCAATAACACTCAGTACAACAACTGTTCCGTCAAATAATTCTGTAGCAACTGGAAACATGGGAAGAGAAAAACGCAGAAAACCATACCCACCCATTTTTAATAATACAGAAGCAAGAATAACAGAACCAGCTGTAGGAGCCTCAACATGAGCGTCAGGTAACCAAGTATGAACTGGCCACATAGGAGTTTTCACAGCAAAAGCAATAAAGAAACAAATCCATAAAAGTGTCTGCATACCACCAGGAATACCAACACCTGCTATTTCCATATACGTATCAGGGAAATTGTACATGGATAACCTAATCATATCCGTAGTGCCAGTCTCTATATACATAGCTATCATGGCCAATAACATAAATAACGAGCCAGCAAAGGTATAAAGAAAAAATTTGTAGGCTGCAAAAGAACGATTCTTTCCTCCCCATATCCCAATAATAAGAAACATAGGAATTAACACGCCTTCAAAAAATACATAAAACAGAACAATGTCTAATGCACAGAAAACACCTATAAGAAACGTTTCCAATAAAAGAAACAATATCATATACTCTCTTACACGGTACTTTACATTACTGCTAATCCATACAGCAACAAATATCATACACGTTGTCAGAAAAATCATAATTGCTGAAAGCTGGTCGATCCCTATCTTATAGTAAAATAAATTCAGCCATATCTCTTCCTGCAGAAAGAATAAACCATCATTCTGAGAGCCACCATGTACAACCACATAATATAACATATAAGCAGATAAGCCAATTTCTGCAATGGTTGTAAACAAAGCAACATAACGTGCATTCCTAGAAGCACGTAACGAATCATCGCTACTATACTCTCTGCCAACGAATAAAAATATCACTATCGCACCTAGCAAAGGCATAAAAGTAAGAAGTGATAACATATAAGACGCCCCCAAAGCGACAGTTCTAAAGCAATACAAAAGTAATAAGGAATATAAGAGCTGTCATCATAATTATAACATAATCATTGATTCTACCAGAATGTATCCCTCTGACCAATCTACCAACCCACGGAACAAATGTGGTTCCCAAAGAATTTACAAAGACATCTATGATCTTTTGATCAGATTTCACATATAGTAATCTCCCCAACCATAAAGCACCACGTACAAAAACCGCATCATACACAATATCGAAAAACCACTTCGCAGTTAGCAATCTATACAATACTGGATTAGCACCTACAAACCTCTCTGGCAATCTTGATTTTGAAGCATAAAATATAAATGCCATTATCGTACCAGAAGCCATAGATATAAAAGGAGCCATCACTAACCACCAAGGGTGATGTGCCAAATGATCAGATGTATCTGAAGCTTCAATATGCGTAACTACAGATTCATTCCAGAACGTAGACGCACCTTCGCCTATAAATAAATCCTTCATCACCCATCCTGACACAACAGAGAGAATACTAAGTATTACAATAGGATAAATCATTTCGTTTGGATGCCTAGAAACCACCTGAGGTTTACTATTTTCCTCATGAGCCCCTTCTCGTCTATTAAGAAATACCATTATCAACATTCGCCATGTATAAAAAGCAGTAAACGCTGAAACCAACAATGACACAACAAATGCAAACTTATGCCCACTATTATGTGATAAATAAGCAGCTTCTATAATGGCGTCCTTCGAATAAAAACCTGCGAAACCACCAACCCAAGGAATACCAAACCCTGTAAGGGCAAGAGCGCCTATTATACACATCACGAATACAGATGGATAGGAATCCTTTAAACCACCCATTTTCCTAATATCCTGTTCATGGTGCAAGGAATAGATTATCAAACCAGCACATAAAAATAATAGAGCTTTAAAAGTGGCATGTGTAAATAGATGAAACACAGCAATATCATAAGCACCAATCCCAGCAGCCAATACCATATATCCAAGCTGGGAGCACGTAGAATATGCTATTATTCTTTTAATATCCGTTTGAACCATCGCAATAGTGGCCGCAAAAAAGGCTGTTAAAGACCCTACTATTGTAACAATGAATAGTGCCATCGGCGCATACTCATACAGCGGTGACAACCTAGCCAGCATAAACACTCCTGCCGTAACCATAGTAGCAGCATGTATCAATGCCGAAACAGGAGTAGGTCCCTCCATAGCGTCAGGCAGCCAAGTATGTAATAAAAATTGAGCCGATTTACCCATAGCACCAATAAACAGAAATAAACATATAAATTCTACCGCAAGAAAATCTACTCCAAATACATGGATCCTGTCCTCTGAATAGTCTTCAAGTAGCACGAACAACTGGTCAAAATCCAATGTACGAAATACCAGAAGTATACAGAAAATACCTATTAAGAAGCCTGCGTCACCCACACGATTCACAAGAAATGCCTTTAAAGATGCTTTATTTGCTGAAGGTTTATGCATCCAGAAACCAATTAACATAAATGATGTTACACCTACAGCCTCCCATCCAAAAAATAATTGCAAAAAATTATTACTGGTAACCAGGAATGTCATAGCGGCTGTAAACATAGATAAACATACAAAAAACCTTACTTTGCCACTGTCTTTAGCCATATAACTAAGAGAAAATATATGAACCATAGCAGAAATAGTATGTACCACAGCAAGCATAACATCAGTAAGAGCATCTGCGCGTAGAGACCAATTAGCTATAATGAAGTCAGACTCAAAGAAAGGTAATAATGTAATACTACTATCAACCCCATCTCCCATCACTCTAGTAGTCAGCAACACCCAACTTATAAGCATTGTGATACATATAACCCCAGATATGATCTTGCATACTAAATCAGATAAAGAGGCACGCCACAACGGATATACAGCAATAACAGAGATCACCGGCAGGAAAGCTATTAAGAGATAATACAATGCATACATATCACCCCCTTAAAGTATCTGCGGTTCTATTAATGTGTAATGTTCTAAAATGCTGGTAGAATAACACGAAAATAGCAATTCCAATAGCAGCTTCTGCCGCAGCCACAGTTAATATAAACAATACAAATACTTTCCCCGCTAAATCCTGCATATATGTTGCAAATGTTACAAAGTTAAGATTCACGCCCAACAAAACCAACTCCAATGACAACAAAAATCTTATTAAATTATGACGATTAAGCAGGACACCTAGAACCCCAACGACAAATAAAACAGCGGCTACTATAAGATAATGCATAACTCCTATTTCCATATACCCTCCGGATCCTTAACTAATCCCTTGCCAATAGGAGGATCCATAAGAGTTACAGAGTCATCCCGTTCACGTCCCAACTGTACCAACACACTCTGAGTTTTTACTCTTCCATCTCTTTCCTGCAAAGTAAGAACTATTGCACCCACCATAGCTACAAACATTATACAGCCACCAATAAGAAAATGAACTACATAATCCGAAAATAGTACCTGTCCTATCATTACAACGCTACTCACACTATGAGGAAGAAGATTAAAACCATGGTCGATATCATTTGTTACATCAGCTTCCCATTCTCCTAATACAAGAAATAACTCCACACTCAGCACGGTAACAAAACACAACCCCGCAGCAATATTTGTATATGACACTTTCTTAAGTTCCTTTAGATCCATATTGACCATCATAACTATAAACAAAAACATCACAGCAACAGCACCTGCGTAGATCACCATTAAAGTCATTGCTAGATACTCTGCCCCCTGAAGTATAAAAAGTCCAGCAACAGAGAAGAAAGTAACAACCAGCCACATCACCGCATGAACTGAATTCCTCATTAAAATAACAGAAAATGCAGACATTATCGCTATTAAAGATAACAAAAGAAATATCAGTGCACTCAAAATAAGCCCCCCTAAACTCACACGCACTTACCAGAATAGCTATATCACAATAGCATATCTATGCATTTATAACCAAACCATTCAACGGTACGGAGCGTCCTCCTTTATGTTACGACTTATTTCATGCTCCCACAAGTCACCGTTCTCTAAAAGCTTTTCCTTATTATAAAACAACTCTTCCCTAGTTTCAGTTGCAAACTCAAATACAGGTCCCTGCACTATTGCATCAACTGGACATGCTTCCTGACAGAAACCGCAATATATACACTTTGTCATATCAATATCATAACGACTGGTGCGACGCACCTCTCCTTCTACAGCAGGCTCTTTGGTCTCAATAGTAATTGCCTGTGCAGGACATATAGCCTCGCATAATTTGCAAGCTATACACCTCTCTTCACCACTAGGATAACGGCGCAACGCATGCTCCCCTCTAAACCTAGGACTTAACACGCCTTTCTCATGTGGATAATTAAGAGTCGCCTTCGGAGAAAAGAAATAACGAATAGCAACTAATGCACCTTTAGCAAAATCCAGCATAAATAAATAACGTAAAATCCTGCGCATACTAATCATTATTATATCTCCAAGAATCAGAGCTCACCACGATACCAAAAACCTATGTCATAGAATACCATAAAAGATACAAAGACTACCCAAGCAAATGTTATTGGAATCATCCCTTTCCAGCTTAACCTCATTAATTGATCATAACGATATCTTGGAACAATTGCCTTAACCATGGCAAAATTGAAAAACAGAATGAAAGTCTTTATTACAAGCCATCCAGCCCCATCAGGAATAAAGCTTACAGGAGATAACCATCCACCAAGAAAGAATAAAGATATCAATACACACATCAATACAATGTTCATATATTCACCTATCATGAATAGCAAATACAATGTAGATGAATACTCTACCTGATATCCCGCAACCAGCTCTGATTCTGCTTCAGGTAAATCAAATGGTGGCCTGTTCGTCTCAGCAAGCGCACACACAAATAATATGGGTAACATCGGAAAATGAACCAGTAAAAACCAATTGGCAATACCTCCAGACTGCGACATAACTATATCAGATAAACGCATAGAACCAGATGAGAGTATTATTGCTATCATAACAAGACCAATAGGAATCTCATACGATATCATCTGAGCGGCAGATCTAAGAGACCCTAGGAAAGCATAACGAGAATTAGATGCCCATCCACCTATTATGACTCCATACACACCTAATGAAGAAACCGCTAAAAGATAAATAATACCAATATTAATATCAGCAATTACCCAACTATCAGAAAAGGGGATAACTGCCCATGACATGATTGCAAATGTAAAAGTAATCAACGGAGCCACGAAAAATAACTTCCTGTCCGCACCAGCTGGTATTATAACTTCTTTTATCAGAAATTTAATAAAATCTGCAAATGACTGCATAAGACCAAAAGGACCCACAACATTAGGCCCCTTTCTCATCTGTACAGCAGCCCAAACCTTACGATCAACATATAATAAAAATGCTAAGGATACTAACAACAATACCAACAACAGAACACACTGCCCGAACAACAAAATCACAAATCCTAACGATGTATTCCAGAAATCAGTTGCCTGCTCCATTAAATCCCGCCTTATTTATCTATAGAATCAATATTCATGGTTATATTATCATTATCGTCGCAAACCGATGACGATAAACATTTACGGCGCTCCGATGATAACTTAGCCATTATAACACTAGCCTTAGAAATTGCATTGCTCCGATAAAAATCACATATTGGATATGAACTACAAAAATCTGGAGCTACATCTACCTTCCCACTCTTATATACGTGCCACTCCGCACTCTCTACCTCTCCTATATTTCCAATATGAGGGTATTCCTGTACTATACAATCACGTACTTGGTCATCATTAACACACACAGACGTACCTGGAGATACTCTTTGTATAAGAGCCTGAATAATCTCCCATTCCTGACGAGCCTTCCCTGGTGGAGCAATAGCCTGCAACGAAATCTGAGGTCTTCCCTCTAGATTAAGATACAACCCTGTTTGCTCTACGTACGATGCAGCAGGAAGAATAACATCAACATGTTGACATGCATCACTCCCGTGACTACCTATATAAACAACAAGACTATTTTTCAATCTTTCTATCTTACATTCATCTGCACCAAGAGAAAATACTACGCTAACATCACCTTCTTCAACCTTACGATAAATTGTTTCAATACCACCATCCGTAACAAAACCTGTATCCATCCCACCAACCAAAGAAGCAGCAATGTGCAATACTCCAAATGTTGCACCATATTTTTCCGCCGCAGCCATACAATACTCAAGCAAAACATCGCTATTATTTTCTAATAAACCGCCTATTCCCAGAATAATCACAGGTGATTTTGCTTCACGAAATACCTTCCCAAATTCAGTATTACCCCAGAATAATGGAGATTCTTCCGACATTGCAGAGAACGTCTCGCCAAGTTCATGTACTGGATACGTAAGGTCAGCACTCTTACCTATTCTACCAATCGTGGCACCTGCAAGCCATGCTTTACGAATTCGAGTATTTAATATAGAGCATTCCTCGCGAGGATTTGTCCCTACCAACAAAATTGCATCCGCATCATCCAAAGCTGCCACTGTAGGATTAAATAGCCAAGCAGCTCTGTTATCTATAGGAAAGAATTCACCTCTGTGTCTACATTCATGAAGACCAGATCCCTGAGTAGATAATAATTTTTTCATTAGCCACAACGTCTCTACTGGAACAAGATCTCCCGCTATAGCTGCAACACCACCACACGCTTTTCTTATATGCTCTGATACCTTTGCTATCGCTTCATCCCAACTCACAGCAGATAATCTCCCACTTTCATCCTTCATATAAGGACGATCCAATCGCTGTAAAGCAAATGCATCACATATAAAACGTGATTTATCAGATAACCATTCTTCATTCAGCAATGAATTCTCACGCGGCATAATTCTCATTATAGACGGTCCGCGAGTATCAATACGTATATTAGAACCTAAGGCATCCATTACATCAATACCAGGTGTTTTCTCCAATTCCCACGGCCTTGCCTGATGTGCATATGGCCTGGACATCAGCGCACCAACTGGACAAATATCCACAAGATTTCCTTGTAATTCGCTTGTTATAGCCTTCCCATACGGAGTAACTATACGTGAATTTTCTCCACGACCTAACATCCCTATTTCTGGAACACCAGCAATCTCATTCATAAAACGAACACACCTTGTGCAATAAATACAGCGCGTCATTGCTGTATTTATTAAGGGACCAAAATTCACTTCAGGCTGTGCTCTTTTAGCTTCGTAATATCTACTCTTCCCACTACCATAAGCAATAGTTTGATCCTGAAGATCACACTCCCCACCCTGATCACATATTGGACAATCAAGCGGATGATTAATCAATAAAAACTCTACAACTCCTTCCCGTGCCTTGCGAACCTCCTCAGAGTCTGTATATACCGAAACAACATCCTTCCCCCTGGCAGGTCTTAAATCACGTACCTGTAAAGCGCATGAAGCCTGTAATCTTGGCATTCCCTCTACCTCGACTAAACACATCCTACAGTTCCCAGCTATTGATAGCCTCTCATGATAGCAAAACCTTGGTATCTCCTTCCCTATTAAAGAACAAGTCTGTATCAGTGTAAGTCTCTCATCAACATCAAAAATTTCTCCGTCAATCATAATGGGACGAGTATTGCCGTCTGTAATGTTGTTAAGGCTCGTAGTTTGCTTATTCACACCATCTGTAGTCATATGCGCTCCAGCTAATTTCTTTTCTTATGTTTTATTCTGTCAATAATTTCTTCTCTGAAGTGGCGTATCAGTCCCTGAACTGGCCATGCAGCTGCATCTGCAAGAGCACAAATGGTCTTACCTTCCATACTCCTAGTAATATCAAGCAACGAATCAACTTCGTTTATATCTGCATCGCCTCTCACCATTCTCTCCATCACTCTCATTATCCAACCAGTACCTTCACGACATGGAGTACATTGCCCACATGATTCATGAGCATAAAAACGTGATAATCTCCATATTGCACGTAGAATATCCGTACTTTGATCCATTACAATAACAGCAGCTGTACCCAAACCAGATTTATTATCCTTTAGCCAGTCAAAGTCCATTATCGCATCGTCACACATACTAGCTGGTAATAAAGGAACTGACGATCCTCCTGGAATAACGGCCTTAAGATTATTCCATCCACCACGTACTCCCCCACAATGCCTTTCAATCAACTCTTTAAGAGGAATAGACATACTTTCTTCCACTACGCACGGAGAGTTCACATGACCGGATACAGCAAAAAGTTTTGTACCAGCGTTGCCATGACGCCCAAAACCTTTAAACCACGCATTTCCTCTCTTCAGGATACTAGGAACAACCGCTATTGTTTCAACATTATTAACAGTTGTAGGGCATCCATATAGCCCAACAGCCGCAGGAAATGGAGGTTTAAGACGTGGCAACCCCCTCTTCCCTTCTAAAGATTCTAAAAGAGCTGTTTCTTCTCCACATATATATGCACCAGCACCATGGTGTACCACTACATCAAAATCCCAACCAGAATTCGCTGCATTCCTGCCTAACAAACCAGCTTCATATGCACTTGCTACTGCATTCTCTAACACCTCACGCTCACGTACGTACTCGCCTCTAATATAGACAAAACATACGTGACAACACATTGCAAACCCTGCAAGCAAGCACCCTTCAAGAAACTGATATGGCTCATGTCGAATAATCTCACGATCCTTACATGTACCAGGCTCAGACTCGTCTGCATTAACAACAAGATAACTGGGACGCTCATCATCCTCCCTTCGCGGCATGAAGGACCACTTCATACCTGTAGGAAACCCAGCACCTCCCCTTCCTCTCAAACCAGAATTCGTGACTTCTGCTATTATAAAGTCGGCTCCTTTGGCTATAATATCTGCGGTACCGCTCCATACTCCTCGTTTTCTTGCACCTTCTAAAGATCGATCAAAGAAACCATAAATATTAGTAAAAATCCTGTCTTCATCTTTCAGCGGTCTATATTGCATTATTCATCACCCCGCCTATCACGCACAAAAAGGTGAACACATGCATTACGGGTCTCCAAACGACTTACTTCATCATTTGATTCAATCCCTAACGGCTTCATGCCACATGGTTCAGAGGAAAAACGACCAATTGCAGAACCAGGCATGACATCCTGCCCCTTATCCAGCTTCTGTAATATATCACGTAGACTATCTGCACTCATATCTTCATAATAGTCCTTCCCTATTTGTAAAACAGGAGCATTAGAACAGGCTCCTAAGCACTCTACCTCTTCCCAGGAATACCGTCCATCTTCTGACACTCCTCCAGATTCTGATGCTATTATCTCCCTGCATACTGCTATCAATTCATCAGAGCCAGACAACATACAACATGTAGTGCCACACACCTGTATATGAGCTACTGTACCAACAGGAGATAAATGGAACATTGTATAAAATGAAGCAACCTCCAGCCCACGCATGTGAGGAATAGATAAACGATCACATACATGCGCTATTGCAGCCTGTGAAAGCCAACCCTCCTGCATCTGGGCACGCCATAACATAGGAATAATTGCAGAAGCCTCCCTTCCTTTAGGATACCGTGCAATACAATCAATAGCCCATTGCTCATTCGCTGAGTTAAAACTAAAAAAGGACGGTTGATCCTTACAAAACTCTCTAAATCCAGCCAACCTAGAATTCCCCTCTATAACCAAGTTTCCCAAACATAACAATCACCTGTCTATCTCACCAAATACTATGTCAAGAGATCCCAATATTGCAGATACATCTGCCAGATAATGACCTTTACTCAGTTTCTCCATTGCCTGTAAATGTGCAAAGCTTGGAGCCCTAAGCTTTACCCTATAAGGACGATTGCTGCCGTCAGACACTAAGAACACTCCAAATTCACCCTTGGGAGCTTCAACTGCAACGTATACCTCACCTGCAGGAACTTTAAAACCTTCAGTGTACAATTTAAAATGGCTGATTAAAGCCTCCATGGACGTTTTCATTTCCTTGCGTGATGGTGGGGTAAACCTAGTATCACTGGACATCACAGGTTCACCTTTGCATTTATTCAGTTTATCGGCACACTGCTGTATAATCCTCAGTGACTGTAACATTTCCTCCATCCTGCAAATAAAACGATCAAAGCAATCACCGTTTTTCCCAACAGGAATCAGGAAATCAAACTCATTATAACACTCATAAGGTTGAGCACGCCTCAAATCCCAGGGTACGCCAGACCCCCTGAGCATAACTCCCGAGAACCCCCATTCCTGTGCCTCCTGATCGCTAACAATGCCAATATCAACATTCCTCTGTCGGAAAATTCTATTCTCAGTCAGAAGATCTTCCAGATCTGAGAGAACAGAAGGGAAACTATTGGTCCACTCAACTATATCATCTAGCAGACCTTCAGGAAGATCCAGATGCACCCCTCCAGGCCGAAAATACGCCGCATGTAAACGAGCACCACACACTCTCTCACAAAACACCATCAACTTTTCTCTCTCCTCAAACCCCCAAAGCGGAGGAGTAAGTGCGCCAACGTCCATAGCCTGTGTTGTAACATTAAGAAGATGATTTAATATCCTGCCAATTTCACAGAATAGTACCCGTATCAAAGACCCACGCCTAGGTACAAGCATCCTGTTACCCATTAATTTCTCAATAGCAAGACACCAAGCATGCTCTTGGTTCATAGGAGATACATAATCTAACCTATCCATATAAGGAAGACACTGAAGATAGGTTTTTGCTTCCATCAACTTCTCAGTACCACGATGCAACAAACCTATATGAGGATCAACACGCTCTACAACCTCTCCATCCAACTCCAGAATCATGCGCAACACGCCATGGGCAGCTGGATGCTGTGGACCAAAATTAATAGTGAATTTCTCTCCTGAGGTTCCCTCAGCATTATGGTCTACATCATCTACCACATAACCTCTCAACACAAATCACACTTAATATGGTAACTATGGCACTTACCATTGTGAAGTATACTATGACTTATCATTCTCATTAAGCAGTTCCTGTAAACCCTCCCACGGAGACTGAAAATCAAAGGTTCTATAATCCTGAGCCATATCTACAGGCTTGTGCACAACGCACTTACGCTCCTCATCATAATGCACTTCTGTAAAACCTGACAATGGAAAGTCTTTCCTAAGAGGATGCCATGTAAAACCATACTCTGTTAAAATTCTTCTTAAATCAGGATGATTGGAAAACAACACTCCGTACATATCGAATACTTCACGCTCAAACCAGTTAGCAGTCGGATATATAGAGGATATTCCAGGTGCAACCCCCCCCTCCTCAATGGAAATAACAACTCTAAGTCGCCTGTTATAACGTATTGACAGCAAATGGTATACAACAGAAAAACGTTTCTCACGTTCCGGATAATCAACGCCACATATATCAATCAATACAGTATACATGCTACCAGAACTATCACGTAAAATGCGCATCACATCACAAAGATGATTGGGATCAACCTCTATAGTGCATTGTCCATCCTGCGTAGCATACTTTTTCACAAGCCACTCATCAGGAATTATGTCCCTCTCAGGAAATAACAATTAAACCTCCTGCATAACTATATTTACCATATTGCACTCGCTATACTATCTCTCCAACGTTCCAACCCTACGAATTTTCTTCTGCAGGCGTAAGATTCCATACAACAAAGCCTCCGCTGTAGGTGGACAACCAGGAACATATATATCAACTGGGATAATCCTGTCACACCCCTTTACAACTGGATAAGCATAATGGTAATAACCCCCACCATTTGCACAAGACCCCATAGATATAACATACCTAGGTTCAGGCATCTGGTCATACAATCTCCGCAACGCAGGAGCCATTTTATTGGTAAGAGTACCAGCCACTATCATAACATCAGATTGTCGCGGCGAAGCACGAGGAGCAAAGCCATACCTCTCAACATCGTAGCGTGGCATAGAGGTATGCATCATTTCAATAGCACAACAGGCTAGACCAAATGTCATCCAGAATAAAGAGCCACTCCTTGCCCAACGAATCAAATTCTGAGATGCCGCAAACATCACCCCTCGATGGTCTTCCGCACTCTCCAAGCCATCATAACACTCTGAGATATCCCCCGGTGAAACCAAGAGCTTACCATCTGATCCTATAACCTCTCTATGTTCACCTATTCCCATATCTAAAACTCACATCACTACACAACAAATCTAAACCTTTAACAGAAGTTAATTCCACTCTAATGCTCTTTTTTTCCACTCATAGATAAAACCTAATAGTAAAATGAATAAAAAGATCATCATTGCCCAGAAACCAACATCATCCTGAGCCCCAAGCGTCACTGCCCATGGAAACATAAAGGCTATCTCCAAATCAAAAATAATAAATAATAACGCAACAATATAATAATGAACTCTAAACTGTACCCTGGATACCCCAAAAGATACAAAGCCACATTCATAGGTAGATACCTTATTTACACTGTCATTATCTCTCTTTCCTAAAAGCAACGACATAATGATCATCAACAAACCCATAGCAATGCCAATTGCACAAAATATCAATACACCTGCATACTCAGATAATAACAGCGAATGATACACCATACCTCCACATCAAAAACACTAAAGCATACAACGTGTAACATCATGTTGTCTACTGTCAAAAGAAGAGTTCTGGATCCACTGTCTTTGTTCCCTTACGCAGCTCAAAATGCAAAACCCCATCTCCACCATCTACACTTGCTACATACCCAATCACTTCCCCACGTACAAGAGTTTGACCTTTATCTACACTAAGTCCCTTTACACCTCCATACACCGACATCCATCCATTAGCATGCTGTACCAATACAACAGAAGGGAATCTGCCGTTATCATTTGGAGTTGTAAATGCTACAGTCCCCCCATCTACAGCATACACCATTGAACCAGATGATATCTGTATATCAACTCCATCATTACGGCCTCTTTTATTAAGACCATACCCTTTAACTATTTTACCTTTACGTGCAAGAGGATGCAAAAAACGTGCGGAATTATTGTCTACCGCCAACACCGCACTAGCAACATTACTCTCCCCCACACTACCTATCTTTTCACCACCTTCTTTTAGCGTAGTAGACTGCGATAAATTCATACTATCTTCTGCTAAATGTAAAGAATCATCACCTTCTTTTAGCGTAGTAGACTGCGATAAATTCATACTATCTTCTGCTAAATGTAAAGAATCATCACTATCTTCATACTCAGAACCTTTATTTTTTATCTCCCGTGATTTTATCTCCCGTGATAAGGATTTATCGTGAGAGCCATAGTCATTACGCAAAGCATTTTCTCGTCTTTTATTTCTAGCGTCACTATCATACTCTACGTATTGCGTATCTGTAGTACCTACAGTCTCCATATCTGGAGTTACATCCTTAGAGGAGTACTCTGTACTATAAGTATTTGCATCGTAAACTGTAGTGGTACGAATGCTACTTCTATCGACTGATGGAATATCCTCCTGTCCTGTATCATTTTCCCAGGGAACAGCCTCTTTATCTTTAACATACTGCGGATTTACACTATCTGACGGGCTCCATGCCTCTGGAAACAGCTTATCTACTGGGATGCTGTCTGGTGCACTATATGCCATTACAGCGTCATCTTCCTTACTAGATGCCTTACTGCCAGCATCAAAGAACCAATTTGATGATTCCTCAACAATTATAGTTTGCTGGGCAACACGTTGTAATCCATTAGGTCTTGAAGCCCTGTATTCTATTGACGCCAACTCAACACTCTTATTGCCTTTAGCTGTATCAGGCACAGGTGTTTTATCGCGTACTTTAGCAATGTTACTTGATATGTAATCAGTATTTAAACTACAACCTCCCAAAAAAGGTATAGCCAAACATGCAAAAAGCACGTATGTAAGTGTATAACCCCTAGACAAAACATTCCCCTCCCATAAACATTTTTCTATGCTTCTACTCTCCAGATATTCCAGGTAAAAGGTGCACAAAACGTACTGGGAATAATTCTTTATAATTGATCTTTCCAGAGCTTTCCTTCTCTATCCGCAATACCATCTGTCCACTTATATCATCTCCAACAGGTATTATCATGATACCTTCATGTTTCAATTGATCAACCAGTGCCATAGGCACATCTTCAGCTGCAGCAGTAACAATAATCCTGTCAAAAGGAGCTTGTTCTTCCCAACCAAAACTGCCGTCGCCTATTTTAGCGGTAATTGCATGCAGACCCATTCTTTCAAATCTGGCACGCGCAAGCCTTGTCAACTCTGGACGCCTCTCCACCGTATATACTCTACGACACAAGTATGATAAAATAGCAGCTTGGTAACCCGACCCCGTACCTACCTCCAAAACCTTACAGCGATAATCCAGCTGAAGAGCATCTGTCATGCGTGCTACAACAGAGGGCTGACTAATTGTCTGTCCGCCAGAAATTGGTAAAGCAAGATCCTGATAAGATTTGTCTGCAAAAACCTCATCAACAAACTCATCTCGTGAAACGCGTTCGATCGCAGAAATAACCGCTGCATCCACAGATCCTCGCAGCTTCATAATAAGACGAATTTTAGCCATATCAATTTCAGATACATCGCTATCATCATCATGATCTTCATATATATCATGTTTATCTGAATATATTGTCATACTTACCCAATTTCCTCAACTATACCCGAAAATCACGAAATTCTATCTTCTTTAACATCTGATAGTCAGTAAAAGCAGTGTTCATAGGAGTAATAACAATATTACCTTCTTCTAACCCAACATAATCGGCTGGGATATCAGATGACATCGTATCACTATCAATACCATCAGATGCATGCACCATCCAATATACACTTTTCCCATTGGGAGATGTCTGTTCAACAGCCTTAAAACAACACCCAGGCCGCATACCTTGATACGCAAAACTCACAGGTACTTTATTTATGTCATGGCTGATTTTATCAACACAAGGAAAATTAATGCTATAAAATGACCCACTGCTCCATATCTCTCTATCACAAATTAATGTATAAACAAGTTCATCCCCACGTGCATACGCCAGATCCCATAAACCTTCAGGGTTAATAATTCTACCAATCTCTCCATCTTCACTATAACAGCGATTATATAATTGGCTAAGAGCAATTGACCTAACTCCCTGTACAGCACCTTGCATTGCTCCACCTATAGTGCCAGAATATAAAACATCTTCTGCAACATTACGACCATAATTAACCCCTGATAAAACCAAATCAGGAGCCTGGTGCAGTAAAGAAGATACAGCAATTATTACACAATCAGCTGGAGTTCCATCGACAGCAAAACGATTATTTCCCAAATCCACACAATGCGCCGGAGACCCATAAGATATGGAATGTCCAAATCCTGAGCGTTCTGTAGCAGGAGCAACAGTATATACCTCTCCCCCTCCCATACGCTCCACAACACCCAAAGCTATTGATTCGGCAACCTTCAGACCAGGGGAATGAATCCCATCGTCATTGGTAACAAGTATTCTCACGATTTATACTCCCTGTAATCACAAAGCAAACTCTCCCATAGGAGTAATATACATTGCACCTCCCAGCATAGGACGCAATACTCTAGGAATTTCTATCCCACCATCTTCTGTCTGGTAGTTCTCCATCACTGCAATCATACACCTTCCAACAGCAACTCCAGAACCATTAAGCGTATGAGGATATATCTTACCCCCATCTTTATCACGACAACGCATCCCCATTCGCCTTGACTGGAAGTCTCCACATAAGGAACACGAAGATATTTCCCTGTAAAGTCCCCCTACACCATCCTCTTCTCCAGGCAACCAGACTTCAAGATCAAAAGTTTGCATTGAACTAAACCCTGTATCAGCAGAGCATAACAATACCTTTCTATAAGAGATCTCCAAATCATTCAGAATCCCCTCTGCACACTTAGTAATATACTCAAGCTCATTTGCAGATTCATCAGGGTGGGCAACCGCCACAAGCTCTACCTTACCAAACTGGTGCTGCCTAAACATGCCCTGCATATCACGACCAGCTGAACCAGCCTCTGACCTGAAACACTCTGTATATGCAACATACCTTAAAGGCAGCATATCATCTGATAGATTCCTGATAAAAGCAGGGATGTGAGTCAGATACGTTTCTGCTGTGGGAATCAACCAAAGGTCATTACCTTCAATTTTATAAAGATCCTCCCTAAACTTAGGCAAATGACCACTGCCTTCCAGAATATTCTCCCGCACAAGTACAGGCACCATGTACTCCTCAAAGTTATTCCTAGTAACATGTGTTCCTATCATGAACTCAGCCAGAACTCTATGAAGACGCGCCAAAGGTCCCTTAAGCGAGGAGAATCTTGACCCTGATATCTTGCCTCCCGAAATTTTCGAATCCATCATTCCCATTTGCTCGCCAAGCACATGATGTTTTTTAGGGCTAAAACTAAAGACAGGAATCTCTCCTCTGCGATAAACCTCTACATTATCCTCTTCTCCACCTCCATCTGGCACGTCTTCTGCTAAAAGATTTGGAACTTCCATTAAAGACGCCATCAGAAGATTGTCCTTCTCTTCAGCCAGACTTTCTGCCTCAGATATTGCCGAACGCATATCAAGTTGCTCCTGACGCAGCTGCTCAAATAATTTCTGATCTCCTTCCTGTCTTGCAACCCCTGCTTTTGTGGATATTTTACGTCTTTGAGATAACAGGACTTCACACGCGGATATAGCTTCTCGCCTCTCTTTGTCAATAGCTATAAGATCATTTGCGATGCTGATCGTTATTCCACGACGCTTCATATGTTCATCAATAATGCCGTAGTGCTCTCTCAAAAAACTTAAATCGTACACTGTTGTATTTCCTCTCTCAATGCATTGAATACATATGTCATATGATAAAAATCACCGCATGAGCTACTTGTATGAAAATTTACATAATCAATCAACACAAGAACGATTCCATAGATATATTATTTCGTGATGATGTATCTAGTCATATACGTTTAAATCTAGGAAACATAGCAAATTCTCTCATCTAGTGGTTTACATCCCTGATAAAAGATACTAAAAGTGATAAAATACCAAGTGCGTGGTGCTTAATGTCTGGTATTTTTGTTACTATAACTAAGATGGTGTAATATGGAAGATGGTGATCTAAGAAGTATTGGGGAACAAACAACAGTTGAGCAATCTGGTGCCTATCAGGAGCCGGCTTCTTTACAATCACAGATAATGGGAGTTGTTCCTTTATTACTAATATTTGCCGTATTTTATTTTTTGCTTATACGCCCTCAACAAAAACGTATGAAAGAACATAAGCAGGTGTTAGCAAACCTAAAAAAAGGCGATGATGTCATTACTTCAGGAGGAATCATCGGGGTCGTAAGCAACATTGATGACAATGATAATACTGTTAGGATTGATGCTGGAAACAATGTGCAATTAAGCGTTATAAAGCAGGCAATTTCCCAGGTTAATCCTACGAAAGCTACTGATTCTGATAAAAGCAAATAAAACCTGATATGATGGTTTAAAAATCGATGCCTTTGTTGCTAACAAGCTAATGAAGTAATTTCTTTATTGATATTTCCTAACATGAATAGATATATAATTATCCATTATATATCTTCAGTTACTTCGTGGTTGTTGTTTCATCGGATTTTCCTTGCCCTTTTGCCGTCATCCTGTACTGTAGAGATATTCTGAGCTAATCCTCAAATTATAAATAGCTATTAAGACTTTTGTTATGCTACACAAGTCGGCTATATGCTCCCATAATACATGGCAAACAATTCACATTAAAAATATAAACAATGTGCTGGTTGTATAACGCAAGGATTTTTTGTGCTGGTTGTATAACGCAAGGATTTTTTGCTACCTTTGCTACCGTTGCTACCTAAGAACAACCATGGGAATATGACTTTCAAAATCAAACCAATACCAACAAAATATGGTAGCGGAGGAGGGACTTGAACCCCCGACACGCGGATTATGATTCCGCTGCTCTAACCGCCTGAGCTACTCCGCCTCTAACAAAAGTATCATTCATACTCTTTTAGCAAACCTTACCGAATCTCATATAATATGAGCAGTGGATGCATCTTTTCATATATTCCATGAATCTTCAATATCTAAAAAAGCTAATCCTCACATATTGCCTCATACTGCACTATAATATGTATTCACTAAAAATATATTACCTGTCATAAATATAGTATTCACCTAAAAATGGTAGTGTCACTTACAAAGTGAAGGATATTCATTTTATGGATGTAAATATCCTAGGCAAGGGATGAAAGGGAATGTGTATGGGATCGCACATGATTATAGATGATAACAATGCCCAAGAATTAGGATGGGATCAACTTGATATTATGGATTACAATTTTTTTAACAGTCATACTATGTTTGATAAAAAACTTCAGTCTGATCTAGTCGAGATTTTTATATCCCAGTCTACAGAGTGCGTGGAAAAAATGCAGAAGGCCATCAATGATAAAAATGATAACCTCTGGAGCAAAACAGCACACATGTTCCGTGGTTCAGCTTTAGATATGGGAATGCCCAAGCTAGCACATCTTCTGCATCTTGCAGAAACATCCGGAAGTCCTAATATTCACACTCTTTATAAGATAATGAATGTGTTACATGAATCTCACGCTAAGGCTCGCTTTTTTATTACTTCAAATAATGCACAAACATGAATCATCTGTTCCCATGATTCATTTACATAATAAATATAAATATGCAGTGAGTTCATTGGTATGCAGAAATATAGGGTAGATGATGCAATATGTATATGAATTGTAACGCTATATCATCTTTTAGCTATCTCTGTATTAACTGTCATTGATTATTATTACCTTTAATTGTAGTCTAGGATGTGCAATTAAGAGTACGTTTCACTACGATGGTACTGATGGTACTACAGGTAAAAGCTAGAGGTGAATATATATATGTCTTTTTCATTATCGCGTAATGTTGTAGCAGCATACTTTACAGCTGCTTGTTTGTGCTATCCATGTCTTACAGTGGTGTATCCTGACCTGGCTTTTGCAAATACCTCTCAGGATGCAACTTCCTTACAGCATCAGGAAACATTTTCTGTCATGCAGTACGATAACGGTGGTGTATATGAAGGTGAGTTTCTTGACGGGAAGCAACATGGGTATGGAGTATTTAGCATGCCTGACGGATACAGGTATGAAGGAGAGTGGCATTCTGGGAAAATAGAAGGTACTGGAATAGCACGGTACGCTAATGGTGCAATATATGAAGGTGAATTTAGAGATGGCTCCCCTCATGGAATGGGGAAAATACGTTATGCAGATCACAGTGAGTATTCTGGAGATTGGCAGTATGGAGTAATTGAAGGCAGAGGGATTGCTGCATATAGCAATGGTGTTATATATGATGGCGCATTTATGAATTCTACTCATCATGGTGTGGGCACCATAAAGTTTCCCAATGGATATACTTATACAGGAGACTGGGTGAATGGTCTGCAACATGGGTCTGGAACTGCCTCCTATCCTGATGGAGCTATGTACGAAGGTGAATTCTACGAAGGATATAGAGAAGGACATGGTGCCATTACCTTTGACGATGGTTTCATTTACATGGGAGAATGGCATAAAGGGCAGATTGAAGGTAAAGGTCGTGCCGTATATGCAAACAAAGATATGTATGAAGGAGAGTTCTCTGATGGTAAGCGTCATGGGTACGGAGTGATGAAGTACGCGTCAAAAGCTGAATATCGTGGGTATTGGGTTGAAGGAAAGAGGTCAACTCCGCCGCCATCATCATCAGCTAACGAGAATGATAGAGATAACAATACTCCTGACAATGATTCCAACTAAACCAGGAGGGGCTTTTATGTGTTAGATCCACATGTAAGGCCCTGCACTACAAATAGATATCTGATATGTACTTTTTTCTACATATACTTTATTTGTATGATGTTTTCGTGTGTCTTATTTTTATGGTAGAGTCTTGCATATGTAAGTATATGTTGCCTAATGAATGCTAGTCTCTGTTGATATATTATGCTACTGTTCTATACAATGTTCTCTGTAGTATATAAGTCTCTACCTCTAATACTATGGACGTATATATCCATATTCATGACACTTGTGTACATACCTATTCTTTATATGAAAGGGAGCGATTTACCTATTTCCATAAATAATAGGTAAAGAAATATATCATCTATTTTGTATATGCACAGTTATTCATTAGCTGCTCTTGAGTGCGCTTATAAGTGGTGCACTGACTATAATATCAGTTTCGCACACCCTCTCCCTTCATGAGAAGATAATATTCTCCAAGGTAAAAGTAGGATATCATTTATATCCACTATACAATATTGTAATGATCATATTCACCAGAAGAAGAGCTATCTGTTGCCTTTCTAAATCTACACGCAATAATACCAACTATCAAAGATATAATGTACACAGACGTTATAACAACATAAGTTGCCCAGAATTCAACAGCAGCACATACTATAAAGGATAATAGAAATACAGATCCTAGCAATATTCCTTTAGGAGAAGAAGTTAATGCCATCAACATAGAAGATGACAGCGTTTTGAAACGGCTAACCATAAGAATCCCAATTATAAACATCCATCCTGCTATACAATACTGAACAAGATATGATGTTAACATGCTGCCTGACATATAACCAATATCCAATACTATAGGAAGCAAAGCAAGAAATGCCCCTGCTGGGGTTGGAATACCAATAAAGAAACCTGAAGCGATACTCTTCTCTCTCGTCACATTAAAACGAGCCAGACGATATCCTCCACACATCAGGAAGAAGGATGATGCCATACCCCCAAGTACAACCAAGTTATCCTGGAAATAACTATTAAAAATTATCAGTGAAGGAGCAAGGGCAAAATTCAACATATCTGATAAAGAATCCAGTTGTTCACCCATCCTACTTTCAGCGTTAAGTTTATTAGCAACCTTCCCATCTATAGCGTCAAAACAACCTGCAACCACTAATAAAACAACAGCGGCAGCAGCGTTATCAGATACATAACTTAGATGTATTGCTATTGCACCTAACAGCATGGCAGTAAATGTCAGACACATTGGCACCATACACAGCACTGTTCTCATACTCTATTCCATGATATATTATCTGGTGAAAATACTTCAGTATCTACTGCTAGTATACTTTCCCCTCCCACAACAACACTACCTATGTCTACCATTAATTTATACTTTAAAGGAAAGTATATATCACATCTACTGCCAAAACGAATAATCCCATATCGCTCCCCTTGTGATATACGTTGCCCTACAGACAGTTGACTAACAATCCTTCGAGCTATTAAACCAGCAATCTGTACAAATACTATATGCTCACCACTATCTGTTTCTACTTTCACCATAGAACGTTCATTGTCTTCACTAGCTTTGTCCATATCTGCATTTATAAACTTACCAGGTACGTACACACTCTGACATACTGTACCTGTAACAGGATTTCTATTAACATGTACATCAAATACACTCAGGAACACCGATACCTTATGATAAACTGTATCATCTCCCCCTAATTCAGCAGGAAGATGCGTCTGCTGTATGCCCGAAACAACTCCGTCAGCTGAAGAAAGCACTGCTCCATCAGTATGTGGAACGGTACGTGTAGGATCACGAAAAAAATAAACCGTAAGCAATAAGAGTATAAAGGGAATTTGTGCCAGATAAAAACCTAACACAACCCATACAACCAAAGTTGCCAACACCATAGCTATCACAAACGCTCTGCCAGCAGGGTGCACAGGAACCCATACAACCTTATGCATAGTATGCATTAGACTCATTGTCATCTCTCCAATAGATATCTCATCCTACACTACTAAAAAAGCAAGAGCAATCTTGGAAGTACGATAATTTATATTTCTTTAGTCATATAATCATCACATGTAATCATGCACATGGCTCTTAATGGTAATAGTATAGTTATCATATAAATACAACTGTAAACTCATAGTGGCAATGCAGAATATAACAACTTAATGTATATTGCATCAGTCTTAATAACGTGGAATCCAATATAAATATCCTATACATATATTATCTATTTCCTTCATCTTAACTGGCTATATACAAATATAAGTGTATTGTATATATTATAGCTTAGGTATTATATATACAATACATTACGGTATAGCCTTATGCCATATACAACCATAAGGATATAAATAGGAGGATCCATGGCTTCATCTATCCCAACATCAACAAGAAGAAATAAAGTCACTATTAATATGGCTCAAGATATTGATGCCTCACTTAATAACAGCGACAACGACTCTATTATCTCTGATGGGACAGATAAATCATTTAGTCATATAGAGAGAGCTGTTCTGAGTGAGCTTGACTCCGCCTTAGATGATAACACTAGCCTCTCTGATGTCTCAAGTTTCGGTGGCTCAAGCATAAGCGCAAATACGTATACATCTTCCTACATACGTGACGTTCGCCAGCAAAACAGTGTGTATTCAGAAGTTGCTGATAATGCTGATAACTCAATGAAAAAGCAGCTTCAGACACAGGCTAACAAGGTAGCCTGTGATGTTCTCCAAAAATTACATCTCACATGTATCAGCGACATGGACGCTGATGATATTAACCAGAAATATTTTAAAGGAGCGCTCGGAAACAGCAAAACAACTATAACAGCGATGTCTTCTGAAATAGAAAAATCCTTGCGGAGTGAAATATACCTTTTGTTAAGTGCTAGTATACATGAGCCAAAGCCAAATGAGGGAGTCGTTGAAACAGCTACTGCTGAACTTCAGCAACAGATAGATAGCATCTCTTCAGATGCTCCAGATAAGATATTAACGCTATTTCCCGTATCTAGCAGTAAACTGAGAGAGATGCAGGAATGTTGCAAGCCACATGGGCTTAGGGATCATATAAAAGAAAAAATAGAGCGAGAAGAAATACGTAAAATAAAGCTGGAGATAGAAGCAGTATCTTCAAGAATCGATCAAATGATACTAGGACAGAAAAAGGAATTTGAGTTCCTAAAATCACATTATCCTGCAGATACAGACTGGTCTGAACTTAATAGTAAGTTTTCAGAGGAATTATCTTCTGTCGAACAGCAACTTCGCAACAAAGTAGATCTTCTCAATGTATCTTGCATTACCCCTACCAATACCGTTACGAACACTTTCAATAAACATACCAATACAGCGCGAGCTGGCGGCAACAATACAGAACGAACTGGCGGTAGATGGAGACGACGTAATAATACAATGACGCCTCACGATTCTCTAGTGGAATATATGAAACATGACGAGTCTGAGCTAGTGAGGGCAGCAACGAATAGCGCTCAAGAAAGCGTACGCAGTTTACGATTAAACATACAGCTCCTAGAGTCAGAAGCTCCAAGAAGGATTCATAATGTTATGTACCCCTTGCGTAAAGAGTTAATGCAGAAACATCCATTCCCAAAAGAGGCTTCCTGTACAAATGTAAATCTCAAAGATGTTCATAAATATGGTACTGAAGAAGCTCCTTACGGTGCGCTGATTAATCACCCTACAGGAATACGTACAGTGTGTACAAACAAACTTGAGGGAGGGAAGAAATTCTTGGATGAATGTACCGTAGAATCTATGATACGTTCTGTAGAAAAACCTCCTAGTACTGATAAAACTCAAACAAAAGGGAAGAAGTTATTGGGAATCTTTCGGAAGGGAGGCAAAGAGGCAAAAGATAAACCGCTCAAAGCACTTTCTCTACCTAAACACGTCCCTCCTCCTCCTCCTGGCCCCACCTTGTGCCAGCTGCTTACAAATATAAATGATCTTCAAGAGTTGCTTACAGATATTATGCAATCAGAAGAAACAGAGAATGATTGGAATCGTATATTAGAGAATAATAATGAAAAGGTAGAATCTTTCCTGGATCAGATGGTATTGAAAAAGATATACGGGAAAGAACTAGCTAATATTCCTGTTGATATCTTAACCGATTTTAGGGATACATCAGTATATCAAGGGCTGTATAAACAGTGTAAAACACAGTTCCAATATTATTCCGATAATGTATTTGCCCCTAGAGTAGCGATATCCAGAGAATGTTACAAGAAGAATAAAGAAGATATAGATGAGTATTATAATGATGTATTAGAGACTGCAGAAGAACAGATGAAATGTTGTGACACAGATGAAAAGATAAGACAGTTTGATAGAAAAATTATGCAACCAGCTATAAAGAATGCCTCTAAATACTGCAAAACATGTGATAAAAGAAATTTAAAGGTTGCTAATGAATTATTCTCTGGAATATCTAATCGACCTGAGAGAATACAAAAAAAGAAACTGAATCGGTCAATGACAGACGTTATATCTGATAAGACAGAAACTAAAGCATTATGGGGCTATACTAAGCATCAGGGTACAATAGATATGGGTCCTATGGGTAGTATGGATGTAACAATAGAGTTTGAACCTGTATCGAAAAAAGATTGCTCTCATGACACTAAAGACTCTACAACGTTCAGTATTCACTCATTGCAAACTGTAGAGTCTGATGAACCATATAATAACATAGGAGGCGTGTTGGTACCTGTAAAAAAAGTCAGCACGGAAGCACATAAAATGCCTCTAACATGTCGCCATAGACAACGATCTACAAAACAACGGGATGTTGATCAGAGTAAATATAATAACGAACAGCCTTTATTGAATTGCTGGTCTGTTCAACTAAAATGTGATGATGAAGAAATTCCTGGCGGAAAATTAATCCGAACAGGAGAAATGAGTGGCATAGGTAATGGTCATAACCGTGAGGACATGCAGGTTGCAGTTATTGAGGCTTCATTACGAGTGGTAATGCCAGAAATTGAAAGAATGGCTTTAAATGATGACAACGTAAACGATGTGGGAACCGCAGAGGTTCAAGTAGTCTTACTAAATACCAATTTAATGACTGGTACTATTGGCGAAGAAAAGAAATTATGTCGTGTGCAGGCCGATAATTGCAGTTTCGAACGAATGGCAAGTGGAATAGTCTCTACAGCTGATGACGATGATAACCTTGAGCTCCCAGATTATAATACAACTGTTAGAAGAGCCTCCATTGCTGACAGCGATAGATCCTCCATTACTGACAGCAATAGTACCTCCTCTAACAATGACATACCAGCAACAAACAACGTAAGACTTGTAGAGGTTAAAGTGCACAGCACTCATTGCAATGTAGGTGTGAATGCACCCGCAGCAGCTGGAAAAAAGATGAAAATGAATAAATCATCACATACCAGTACAGCAAATATGCTTATAGAAAATCTAACAGCTGCTGGCATGGAACTCAGTAACGATGAGAAGAAAGGTATTACTCGTCAGGTACAGGATGCAATGGGCAGGAATTCTGGAAGATGCGATGCTATTGAACTAAACTCACAGTTAGGCAATAATGTTCTTAAAATATCTCTTAGAGGGAAGAATATTCTTGTAGTCCCAATATTTAATTGTAAAAGTGGCAAAGACAGAACATCTCGTGCTGTAGAGGGTTCACTGCTTCAGACTACTTGCGAACAGTTTACTATGAAAAATAAAGATAAAATTGAGCAATCTGCATCATGGATCTCCCCCCCAAAAGGAAAAGTAACCCAACCGCCAAGGAATGTATTAGAGACAAGGAATGATAGTTCACCACCACCTCCTACACCAGCAGATAAGAACCAACGTCCTCAGATCTTAGTGATAGAGGATGAGGATACACTGAATAAATTCAAGAACGGTACGTTAAACACTAGATTAACGTATGACTTTGTGCAATACAGACCTCCAGGGCAACCAGAAGAGAATTACCAGCTTATGCACAACCCATGGTATCATACTAGCGGACCATGTGGCAAACATATGCAAGATAAAATTCTCTCACATATAAAACCTCACTCAAAACAAATTCAGAAGAGTAATACATCGATTTCTGGATCCAAGATATTTTCTGTCAGTGGGAAAGCTGGAAGGCTTCTGATGCCGACCCTATTTGGGAACTACCCCAGTGAATTTGCAAGAAGCTCAGATGGAGGAATATCTGCTATGGTTTCATCGTAATAGCACTGCCATCACAGTATATTCATCAGATAGAATAAATTACTGGAAGGGAGGAGAGAGAGTAGTTTCTATAACCTTACATACAGAACCTTAGCCCTTTAGTGAATATATAACATGGCGCTATACAATATATAACATGGTAACATCACCAGTATTGCTATAGGTCTTCCTATGGTTATACGCATATATAATAAAATTCCTATTATTGCACTACTTAAAGCCATGACGAAAACATCAAAGTTTTTTATTTGTTCTGGAATTACAGGAGGATAAATTAAGGCAGTAACTCCTAATACCAATAATATATTTACAATATTACTACCGATAACATTACCTATTACCATTTCGTCATGTTTCCTAACAGAAGCAACAACAGCCATAACCAACTCAGGTAAAGAAGAACCTACAGCTACAATAGTAAGCCCTGTAACAACTTCTGAGACACCAATTATCATTGCTATATCAACGGCTCCACTAACAAATAAATCAGCACCTAACATTAATGACGTAAGGCCTCCAATACATATGGCAAAGATCACAAACAGATTATTCAGAATACCTGATTTATTCTGCTCATAATCTGGGATTACATTCTGTTCAACACTACTACCACCACGCTCAATCCGTAACACATGAACGGCATAAGCTACCATAGATATGGCAAAGAAACAGCCAACATATCTATTAATCTCATAGAATACTGTTACCAGCATCAGCATAAAAGTGGCATACATCCACCATATAATATGTGGTTTTATATTAATGGAAACCAAGCCATACACTGGTAATATAATGGCTTTTACCCCTATTATAAGCAATACATTCGAAATATTACTACCAACAACATTCCCAATTGCAATGCCTGGAGATCCTCTAAGAGCAGCCTGTACTGATATTAACATTTCTGGCACAGAAGTACCAAAACCAATAATTATTATACTTACTAATAATTCCGACATACCAAAACGTCTAGCAATATTAAGGCACCCTTTTAATAATAATTCTCCTCCCACAATCAAGCATAATAGCCCTGCAAGTACCTTAACAATAACAAACAACACTTCATGCCCCTTTGAGAATTGACTACCAGAATAACACATAAATTTAATTATATTATGGAGTTAGTGCTATGGTATGCATATGTAAATTGAAGAGAAAATCAACACTATTTCTAAATACACTTAGAGCTATACAGTATACTCATATTCCTTGCCATTATCTTTAGATTCTAACTGCTCTCCCTGCGTTTGAATATGTGCATAAACATTACTTTTAGGATATGGGATAACAATATTGTTCTCCTTGAATTTCTCTGATATGGTAATCATGACATCGCTCTGTGGAGTATACCTCCCCTCTGTCACGTCCTTAATCCAGAATACTAAGAGCATGCGTATTGAAAAATCACCAAACTCTCTTACATAACATTCAGGGATATACTCACCTATATTTAAGCAAAGTGGATGTTGTTTAGCTGCCTCTATCATAATTCCCTTAACTCTTCTAAGATCAGAGCCATGCTCAACACCAAGTGTAATATCCACGCGTGCAAATTTATGTTGATATGTAAGGTGTGTAACCCGGTTACTTATAAAATATTCATTTGGAATTATATATTGCTCTCCCTTGTACCCTTCAATAAGACAAAATCTTGCACCTGTGCTACGCACAAAACCAAACGTTCCATCATCTAATGAAATAAGATCATCTGGCTTTACTGATTTTTCAATCAATATTATAAGTCCACTTATAAAGTTTCCTGTAATCTTCTGGAGTCCAAACCCTATACCAATACCTAGAGCTCCTCCAAACACAGCCAAAGAATTTATGTCAATACCAAGAGTATCTGCAATCATTAAACCAGTGAAAAAATAAATGGCAAACTGACAAGCTTTATATATCAGCTCTCTGCTTTCTGATGAGATTGAGCGCGTAACATAAATGCGCTTCTTAATTATATTAAGCAACACACTTGCACACCACATACCTACCGAAATCACTACACCAGCATACAACACGCTATAAGGAGTAAAAACATACTTCCCGATACTCAAAGAGAACATATCTTGTGGTATATACTTTGATATTTCAGGGGGAATATCAGGGATATAATTTCCCCTTACAAAATAGAATACCACGTATAGCAGAAAAATCAGAACACTAATTGCTAACACACATAAAGCTAGCTTATTCATCAATATAAAATGCAGATATTTACTAACCATCACCCGCTCAAATATAGAACGCAAATATTTTCTAATCATCCCTGCTCATACTCTCTATTAGATCATCAAAATAATGACATTTGATTATTCCCTGGCGGCTTATATTCACATACTGAAATTTGCAGTTCATTGGATAACCACTCTGCGACTATCTGCCTATGACAGAATTCACCTGGCTTCTTAAGCCTTTCCCAGCACAGTATAACTGGCTCTTCTTCTTTAACAAGACTATATATATCATTATATACCTTTATAGGATCCAGCTTCATCAAGACATCTAAATAATATTTTGCTCTGTATTCAGCAAAGTTTCCCTTATAAGGATACTGATTAAACCATTCCCCAGGAGCTAAAGCTGTATATTTTGGTATACAAGAAGCAAATGGAGGTGAATATCTGGCAATACAAATCCCTCCCTTCCCAGAGTAAGTGAAAAAACATCCTGTTTTCATAACACCTATAAACTAAGGATCTTCCTGATAAAGAGCGGATATTGGAACAAACTTCCTACTATCACGCTCATACCCAGTAATTGAGCCTGCCCCAATATCAAAATGCCATGCGTGTGTCTTTAGTGTATTAGAAGCTATCCTGTCTGCAATCCAAGAGAAAGTTTCCAGGTTCTTCAGTGATAATGTCAAAGACTCCCTCTCACACATACTACACTGCTCATCAAAAGATATATCTGGATATTTTTCATATACCGCATCCCTTGCCAACGTAGCGACCTTAAGCCAATTCCCTACAAAATCAATGCGTTCGTCAGGATTAGATGAATTATTACTATTCAACATAAGGTTTCTAATACCAGCACAGCAACTATGCCCCATAATAATAATATGTTTCACCCCCACAGAGGTTACTGCAAACTCAAGAGCTGCTCCAACTCCACCGTAAATACTGGCAATTGAATAGCTTGGAGGAACAATATTAGCAACATTACTCACAGTAAATATCTCACCTAAAGATGTTCCAAGCAACAAAGAAGGGATAACCCTCGAATCGCTACATGAGATTATCATAATCTCTGGTTGCTGACCTAGCACAGCCTTAGCTCGATATGCATCGTTATCCTTATGTGTATATCGTTCAAGGAAACTTAGGTGCTGTTTTAACAAACGTAACACTGCATCATCACACAACGCATTACATAGTTTATCTGCCACCACACTACCTTCTATTTACATAACATCTGCATAATATTCTACCAATCTAATATCACTTTACAAGCTTCCCCACGCTTAAGAGCTTCAAACCCATCTTCGTAATCAGCATAAGGTAATCTGTGGGTAATTACTGTCTTAACATCAAGCCCACCCTCTAACATTGCTATCATCTTATACCAGGTTTCAAACATTTCTCTGCCATATATGCATTTGAAATTAAGACCCTTGAAGATTGCCTTATTCAAATTTATAGCTGGATTCTTATGAAATAAACCAAGTAAAGATATTCTTGCTGCTGGCTTAACTACATCTAACATATCATTTAAGGCATGCTCAGATCCTGACATCTCCAAACCAACATCAAATCCTTCATGCATGTTACATTTACGCATAACTTCAAGCAAATAGTTCTCACCTGGAACAACTCCGATAGCACCTATAGCAGTTGCAAGTTTTAATCTTTCTTTATTCATATCACTAATTACAACATGTCTTGCTCCAACATGTTTGCATATGGTACCAGCCATAATGCCAATAGCACCAGCACCTGTGATAAGAACATCTTCCCCAACAAGATCCTGTGATAAGGCTGTATGGACAGCATTCCCCAAGGGATCAAGGATGGATGCTATATCATCAGATACAATATCTGGCACAACATACACATTTGACTCCCTTATACAGATATATTCAGCAAATGCACCATTAGTATTAATTCCTACACCTTTTGTGCGAACACACAAATGATCCCGTCCAGAGCGACAGTTGCGACAAAACCCACATGACAAATGTCCTTCACCAGAGACACGATCACCAACCTTTACGGTCGATACTGCCTCTCCTACCTCCTGCACAATTCCTACAAACTCATGCCCTACAACCAAAGGAACCGGAACTGAAGCCTGAGCCCAAGCATCCCAATTGTAAATATGCAGGTCAGTACCACAGATTCCAGTTTTCAAAACACGTATCTTTACTTCACCAGCCCCAACCTCAGGCTCTTCCACTTCCTGCAACCATAACCCAGGCTTTGCATACGCCTTAACCAGAGCCTTCATATATACGCCCCCCTTAATAAACCAAAGATAAATATTCCTGAAAAGAACAACTAAGCAACTTTACTAATTCCGCAATCACCTGCAACATTTTTTATAATATCTATTGCCTGTATCAGCTGATCAACAGAATGCGCAGCTGATACCTGCATGCGAATTCTGGCCTGTCCTGCAGGCACCACAGGATACGAGAATGACGCTACATATATCCCATTCTGCACCAAGAGAGATGCAAATTCCTGAGAACGGACAGCATCAAAAGTCATAAGCGGTATAATAGGATGTCCACCACCCGCAATCTCAAAACCTTCCTTCTCAAGAGAACCACGGAAAAGCTTCACATTTTCCCATAAGCGCTCTCTCAATACCATACCTTCCGCGCTCCTGACAATAGAAAGCGCACTCCTTGCTCCTGCCACTACACAAGGGATCAGGGAGTTTGAAAACAGATAAGGACGCGACCGCTGTCTAAGCACCTCCACCAGAGGCTTTGAAGCCGCAACGTATCCACCACTACCCCCACCAAGAGCCTTTCCAAAAGTCCCACTGATAATGAGGCGGGGATGCCCTAAAAGCCCCCAATGATCAGGAATACCTGCTCCATTTTCACCCATAAAACCAATTGCATGGCTATCATCAAGAAAAACAAGAGCATCATAACGATCAGCAAGCTCTATAATAGCTGGGAGATTCACAATCACACCATCCATAGAGAATACTCCATCAGTAGCAATTACACGATATCTTGCGTCTTTACATTGCTTTAACTGATCCTCAAGATCATTCATATCATTATTACGATATCTGAGACGACGCGCCTTACATAAACGGATTCCATCAATAATTGATGCATGATTCAAAGCGTCAGAGATAATAGCGTCCTCTGATTTCAGGAATGTCTCAAAAAAACCAGTGTTCGCATCAAAACACGACGAATATAATATGCTGTCATCTGTTCGCAGAAAATGTGATACTTCCGCTTCCAACACACGATGAATATCCTGCGTCCCACATATAAAACGTACAGAAGCAGTACCAAATCCACGAGTATTTAGCACATTCTGCACGGCCTTTATTATCAGAGGGTGATTAGCAAGTCCAAGATAATTATTTGCGCAAAAGTTCATAATTTGCAACTTACCTTTTCCTGTCATATCTACAATTGGAGTAACACTCTGGGCAGATACTAGCTCTACCTCCCCTTTCAACAAGCCCTCCTTGCCAAGCTGATCAAGTGTTTTCTCTGCATCCTGATACAGTTGCATGCCCATCCATATCTCCTTTCTATCAATCTATACTCACTTTACATTATGCTCATACCTAGAAGAGCATGCAAAATAACATTCTTCAATTATCTACAGCAAAACATGCAACCATACAGTAATGTATCATGAAAAACTCATTCTTTCTCAACACACCGTTAAAAACCTATTACAGATTACATGCCACATGATATTTCTATCATAAGCATTTTCAAATATATTGAAATTTATACATATGGCAAGTATCATGTGCCTTGGTGCTTTCTGTGACATTTATATACACGGTGTCTGTAGGGTATGTGGTATCGATGTCTGGGTACTTGCACTATACGATAACATTATATTAGTACGATTGATTTATTGGAGGAATAGATGTCTCTTAATACTTCTTCTCCCTGCAAGTCTCTTGTGGAAGACAGCGTGTATATCAGCACAAGGGGAAAAGCATCTGAAAGAAATTTTGCAGATGTTTTGCTTTCTGGAACTGCAGAGGATGGAGGGTTATATGTTCCTAAATCTGTTACTCCTTTCTCCACAAATGAACTGGATGAATTGTATGAATGCTCATACGAGCAGTTATGCTGTCAGATTCTCCAGAAGTTTGCAGGTCATAGTATTAAGGCTGATGATATCGTCTCATCAGTAAGAAAAGCACTATCGTCGTTCAGACATGCTGCAGTTGCTCCTCTTAAACAGCTGGGAGAGACATCATGGATTATGGAACTGTTTCACGGTCCTACCTATGCTTTTAAGGACTACGCTTTGCAGGTGGTTATGTCTCTTATAAACCGTGAACTTACCGTAAGAGGTCAACATGCCACCATTTTGTGTGCAACTTCTGGCGATACCGGATCCGCTGCCATACATGCTGCAATAGGGTGCGACAATATACGCCTTGTTGTTTTGCATCCACACAATAGAATATCTCCTGTGCAGAGAAGGCAGATGACTACTGTAAAGACAGATAATATACTTAACATAGCCCTCACCGGAGACTTTGATGACTGTCAAACCATAGTAAAAAAGATGTTCACAACTTCTCACTTAAAGAATACTCAAACCAGTAATAACATAATGATCGCCGTGAACTCTATCAACTGGGCGAGAATTGTTGTGCAATCGACATACTATGCATGGGCTGTAATGAAACTTGGAGGAAAGCATAAAGTGAATTTTGCAATTCCTTCTGGAAACTTTGGGAATGCAATCTCTGGGAAAATAGCAGATAGGTTAGGTTTTCCAATAGGGGTATGTGCAGTATCTTCAAATGAGAATGATGTGTTGACGCGTATGTTCGAAACTGGGAAAATGGAAAAGAAAGCGACTGTAGATACTATCTCTCCTAGCATGGATATTCAAATCCCAAGCAATTTTGAACGTTTTTTATATAACATTAATGGTCTAAACGGATCTCTGATAGCAGAAAATCAAAAAAACCTGGAAGATACAGGAGCTTACTCGATATCTGAGGAAGAAAGAATTGCCCTGAACAAGCTATTTCTTAGTACAAGGTGTTCTACGCATGAAGCAATAGCAGAAATACAAAAAACATTTGAGGAATCTGGAGAGGTGATTTGCCCTCATACAGCTACAGCAAGATTTGCTGCACGTAAATTCGCAGGACAGGCAAAAGGTAATTTTGTATCATTAGCAACAGCTCATCCTGCAAAATTTCCTAGAGCTATCGATATGGCTATTCCATCTATAAGTAGCTCTTTAACTCCAACGGTATTTAAAGATCATGAGAAAATGTCTGAGCAGTTTGATATTCTTGATGCGGATTTTCATGTTGTTGAGGAGCGTATAAATCAGTTCATACAAAACTAACATGCTTTTTCTCAACAACATGAAATGTATTGAATTATTGTATTCAATTTGCAAATCCTAAGGTAGCGTCTTCTGGAATGTTTATCTTATCCGAAGTTTCCACCTGCAGATCCAGCTGATGATGATCCGCCTCCGCTGTAGCTCGTAGCATCTTGTTGGTTTGCCATTCTTGCATTATCTGATTGGATAAAATGATCCGTCATTTTATCACTATTATCCATAGTTCGTGACATAAACTTGTCTTGCATCGCAAGTTGCGTTGTCATATGCTTATCTTGGATTTCTATGCTCTTCATATTAGTACTAGCATTCATTATTGATGCAATTCCATTAAAAATCATAAATCCTCCTAAATCAAAATATACTATTTTTACCATCTATTCTCTATGTAGATGATACTTTCATATGTTCGTCAAATTCCCTTATGTCCAATATGTCATTCAGGGATAGTTTTTTGCCTCTGATCATACCTTCACTATCAGTATACCTCCCCCCAGTTGCATGCCTAGAAGATACCACCGCAACAATTGTAGCTGCTTCAGCGAATGATGTTTTCTTATCATCCTTGGCAATAAGCTCTAGTCCTTTCCTGTAATCCTCCTTCTTGCTGATCTGTTTTCCAACTTCCCCCGATAACATAAGTAACTCATTACTATTATTATCAAGCAGTATCTCTCGAGGAACCTCTTGTTGCTCTCTATTCACACCATATAAATGGTGGACTCTTTCATCCCCACTCTCACCATATGCTCCATACATATTTTGTGCATTAGTAACTTCTGTCTGTAATAACTTGCCACGAAGTTTTGCTTCATCTTCGTCCTCTCCTAATAATATACGTTTGTCATTCTCAGAACTATTTTCATCATACACCTTTGGAGGCTTGGTCAATATGGCACTACTCTCCTGTACATTGTGATTATTATCTAGTAACATCCCAGATACATACTTCTTACTATCAATATTATTTCCTGAGGTCTCTTTAAGTAGTGGTATCCCTTGTGCCTTTTTACCATCAATAGATAAGAATGCATCGTTTAATACCCCAAGAGATGCTGCATTTAATAACTTGAGTACCTCCATCTTATCTTCAGTGTTATTGTCATTATTTAATAATCTACTATCCTCATAGTCATATTCATTATTATTCACCTCATACCTATTTATATCTTCCTTCCACATATCAGAATACTTGTATTCATCTGCCATATTAGCGTAGTTAGGTAGAGGTATATTACTGTCTTGAGAATCATTCCTCCTATTATTACTTTCAGCTTCAACCTCTAAGGTATTATGTCGCTTTTGTCTCAATTCTAATTTATTTTCAAGAGTACGTGCAGCTTCCGCTTCCCTGTTAACATCACGATAACGGGATATCATAAAATATGTACTCTCTTCCTTCTCTTTTAGATAATCTACCCGAGTTCTACTCGCACCTATCTGATATAGATTCTCAAATTCCCCCCGATGGTCATCTCGAAACTCTGAGTGATAAGGGCTAATTATAAAATGTATATCTAACGACGAGAGTACCATAGAGCCCTCTATAATCATGCATACTAAATACCTTAAATGTTATTTATAGAATATACACAATTTGTAAATATGGGCATTACATATACAGTCAAATATCATTTACCTAAAGATAATATTTCTATCAAATCTTATCTTTTTTCCTTGATAGACTCCACCATCTACCTCTACGGCGTGTTCTGGGAGAAGCACTACCTTCCTTATTATCATCGTGTTTATTTTTATCACCATCTACAACAGCGACAGAGTCATATGTTGATGACTGAGATGTTTGTCTCATCTCTTGATCCTCAGGCACAACATTATAATCATTTACTTCTCCTTGAACGCTATCATCAGTAACCACATCTGTAGATGGGGTTGACTCTTCTGAATTAGCCTCTTCAACCATGTTCATGCCGCCAGATATCTGCCTACCTCTACGTGCAGAAGATGTCCTCCCACGCCTCTTGACAGGTTTACGTTCATCTGTAGTACCTTTAACATGTTTATCTTCTTCATTATTAGGCGTGTGGCTCTGCTGCTCCATATTGCTAACTTCTACATTCTCGTCAGCTTCCAATCCAACAGCTGTAGAGTCCTCAGACTCAACTAAGCATTCCTTCTCATCTACATTTTCTTTTTTCTGTTTACGCTTCCTTCTACGTTTTCTCTTCCCTGAAGCCTTCTCTTTTTTGTCTGCTTCCTTGTCATCTTCTTTAGAAGAGCTTTCATCAGTGCATACAACCCGTTTTTTAGGATTATGTGCCAGATCGGTATTCTCAACCTGCCTAAATATATTAGTCTCTGCATCACTATCAAGAATATCTAATGTATAATTTGGAACTTGTAAATCAACAGAAGCTCCACAAAATATCTTAACTGAAAATCTTTCCTCTAAAAGACTTATATAAGCTCTTTTGTAATTTATCAAATAATTCAAAATGCTTACAGGCATAACGACCCTGATTATCTTAGACTCCATACCATGCAAAGATGCTTCTATTCTGCGCAGGATTGCAAGTACCAAAGATTCATCTGACCGAACAACACCTGTTCCCATACATCTGGTGCAAACTCCTGATATAGTTTCCAGAACACTTGGACGTAATCTCTGACGCGACATTTCCAGAAGACCAAAAGAGGAAATCTTCCCAACCTGAATTCTTGCACGCTCATTCTTTAAAGATTCTCTACATGCCTTCTCTACTGACCTAATATTGTGCTGCTCTTCCATATCAATGAAATCAATCACTATCAAGCCAGCTATATCACGCAATCGTAATTGTCTTGCAACTTCTTCTGCAGCTTCTATATTTGTCTTTACAGCAGTACTTTCTACCGACTTTTCTTTAGTAGACCTACCTGAGTTCACATCAACAGTAGTCAAGGCTTCTGTTTGTCCAATAACTAGATAACCTCCTGATTTCAAAGGCACATTATTATCAAATAACTGCTCCAACTGTTTCTCTACACCATACTGCGGGAATAATGGCGGATTCTTACATAATTTAATATGACGAGCATGAGATGGGGCTAACATCTTCATAAAGTCCTTGGCTTCACGATATCCTTTTTCTCCATCTACCAGAATCTCACTTATATCCTTATTATAAAGATCACGTATAGAACGTTGTATAAGGGATCCATCCTCATATACTAAATTAGGAGCAATAGTAGAAAGTGTTTTTTCTCTAATAGCACTCCATTGCCTCAACAAATATTCAAAATCCCTTTTGATATCTAACTTTGTCTTGGAAGCACCTGCTGTTCTTATCACCAAACCCATACCTTCAGGTATTTCCAAGTCTTTAATAATTTCACGTAATCTTCTACGATTCCTAGCGTCAGATATCTTTCTTGAAATACCACTGCCTCTTCCAGAATTGGGCATGAGCACACAATACCTACCTGGTAGCGAAAGGTAGGTTGTCATAGACACACCTTTATTACCCCTCTCCTCCTTAATCACCTGTACCAAGAGAATCTGTCGTTTTCTAATGACCTCCTGTATCTTGTACTGTGCTATCAAGTCCTGAAGAATCCTGGCATTCTTTTTCCTTTCTGCCTCAATCTCTGCCTCAATCTCTGTGAAAACAGTATTCTCATCAGAATCTTTTTCATCAGCAATCTCATCCTCACGAGACGCCTCTACCGCTGAATCGGAGGTAACATCCTCGTCACTATCGCACGATTCCTCCTCAACTTTCTCGGTCTCCTCATCAGGAACACCTATTCCTGAATTATCAGAGGTATCATCTATTTTCTCAGATTCCAAGGTGATATCAGCTTCATCTAAAGCATCTTCTTCCCTATCTGATTTAGGAATCTGATAATAATCAGGATGAATCTCCGAAAACGGTAGAAAACCGTGTCGTTGTCCTCCGTAATCTACAAATGCAGCCTGCAACCCTTGTTCTACCCTTGTTACCTTTGCTAAATATATATGACCTATCTTGAGCAGCTTATCTGACATTTCAAAGTCAAAATCTTGCACTATATTGTTTTCATCTACGACAACAACTCTTGTTTCTTCATCATGTGTCGAATCTATAAGAATTCTTTGCTTATTTTGCATCTAATATACACCTAAATATCTATCAGCACACCCAAACTAGAGAATGACTGGTGCCTGAAATACAATTCCTTTCTATATGTTGCTACGCAAGTACTTAAAAATACCCCAACCAGCTTCTGCCTATGTCATAAACACTGCGTGTAACAGCGAGCAACTCATAAACTACATTAGCAGAATGTAAACATATTTTGCATAAAAATACATAGAAAACAGATAGGTTCGATATAAATTAAAGATATTTATCTATTCATAAGTACAGGAAATAAGATAAAAATGTTTTTTGGATAACATATTTTTCCAATATTCGACAAAATATATTACATATTTTCTGAGTCATGCCTTGTAACCAACTGCATATCAATATGCCAGAGTTACTGACGTTAATACCGAGGAGAAGCCATACAAGAAAATTGTAAATTACCGCTACCAGTAGCTCTCCCAAGCGTACTCAACAAACATATGAACAATTAGCCCTCTTCCAAAGACAAATCAAAAGCTCTGGATATATCATACTGGATATCCTCCAAAGACTCCAGTCCACAAGAGATTCTCAGAAGATTTGGAGTAATACCTAATGCATCCCTAATACAGCTGTCCATTTTACTATGAGTTGTAGTATATGGATGCGTTATTATCGTCTTAGCGTCACCCAGATTATTAGATATCAGAATAGTTTCCAACTTATTCATGAAAGAAAAAGTACGTCTCTTCCCTCCTTGAATATAAAATGACAACATCGTACAATCTCCACTCATTTGTTTGCGTATAAGCTCATACTGTGGATGATGTGCCTTACTACCTGTATGCCGAACAGATATAACATGCGGCATATCAGACAGCCAATCTGCTAATAAAGTAGCTGTTTTTTCCTGCTCCCTACACCGAAGCTCTATTGTTTCTAATCCCTTAAGCATAACCCATGCATTAAAAGGAGAAAGGGATCCCCCTGTATGACGCATGAAAGGCTCGACTGTGCCCTTTATAAAATCGTTACTACCAAGAATCACCCCACCCAAACAACGCCCCTGTCCATCGACATGTTTAGTGGCTGAATATACTACAATATCCGCTCCTAGGCTTATTGGTCTTTGAAACACGGGTGTAGACATTACATTATCTACCATAACCATGGCTCCAACTGAATGAGCAATCTCAGACACCGCCTTAATATCAACTATTTCAAGCAATGGATTTGAGGGAGTCTCAAAAAATACCATTTTTGTCTCTGGTCGTACAGCCCTGACCCAATCATCAATATTACTACCATCCACAAAAGTAACATCAATTCCAAAGCGAGGCAGGATTTGATCCATTATAATAAAACATGATCCAAATAATGCACGTGATGAAACTACATGATCTCCCTTACGTAATAATGATAAACACGCCCCTGATACAGCAGCCATGCCAGAAGCTGTTGCAAATGCACTGTCAACACCCTCCAAAGCAGCCATTCTATCTTCAAATGTTGCAACCGTAGGATTGCCATAACGACTGTAAATATAGCTTTCGTTCTCTTCTTCTCCCGAGAAACGTCTTTCAGCTTCCTCTGCTGTTTTATATACATAACTCTGCGTTAACACTAAAGCCTCAGAGAGCTCTCCAAAAGAACTTCTTCTATGCCCTCCCTCATGAATCAGTCTTGTTTGTACACTCTGATTCTTCATATCTCTATCACCTATAAATATGTACCTTTATCATGAAATATTCTGCTGTCCAAATACCTGATAGTTAAGCTCTCTATACTTATCCTGTACAACCATCGCTTCTCGCTCTGGGCCAACAGATACCGCCAGAATATTAATTCCCAACAAGCTCTCTAGGTACTTTACATAAGAGCCCAACTCTTCTGGTAAAGCATCCCAATTCCTCATAGAGCATACTGAAGTTTTCCACCCTGATAATGTAACATATACAGGCTCAATCCTAGTCTGCGCCTCAATAGAAGCAGGGAAATAATCTATCTGCCTGCCATCAAGTTTATATGCAACACATACCTTTATTTCATCAAATTCATCCAACACATCCACTTTTGTAAGTATAATCCCTGATGCCCTAGAAACAGTAATTGCCTGCTTAGCCAGAACAGCATCAAACCAACCACACCGCCTGCCTCTTCCAGTTACAGTGCCAAATTCATGCCCTCTACCCATTAACATACTGCCAGCATCATCAGATAATTCAGTTGGGAAAACACCATCGCCCACTCTGGTAGTATAAGCCTTCATTACTCCCAAAACACATGGATATGACGGTATATCCTTAGAAACAGGAACATGAACATGAAAAGGTAATGTACTAGATGATGTAACACACGGATGTGTACCATACTCGACATCAAGTAACACCCCTTGAGCCCCTTCAAATAAAACTCGCTTTCCTTTAGCCTGCTCCTCATTCATACAACTCCATACCCTATCTACATAAGGTAGAATTTTTGGAGCGATATCCATTAATTCCTTAACCAAGGCATCCAAGTCTATAGGATCACACTGATAATATTCACGCATAATATCGTGATGTTCCAGTGCTCTTTTTAGATGAAAGCGTAAATCACTCTCATTCCTAAGATCTGACACTCTAACAGATCTTCGCCCAGCTCTATCCTCGTAACATGGACCTATCCCTCTAAGCGTGGTTCCAATTCCCGACTGAAGCTTCTCCCGCAAATTATCTAACTCGCGGTGGAAAGGTAATATCAACGGTATATTCTCTGCAATCACAAAGTTCTCTGGAGTAATGCGTACGCCTTCTGAGGTAAGTGCCTCTATTTCTTCCAACAATACCCATGGATCCAGCACCACACCACTTGCAATCATGCATTTCATATTACTACGAACCACCCCAGATGGAATAACCGATAGCTTATATGTTTTTTTCCCACTGCAAATTGTATGACCCGCGTTGTTCCCCCCTTGGAAGCGCACTATTACGTCAAACCACTCCCCCAACCAGTCAACAATTTTACCTTTTCCTTCATCTCCCCACTGCATTCCAACAACAGCGATACAGCTCATGCTCTAATTCCTCCGAAACATCTAATGACAACCATAACCATATTATAGCTTAGTGAATACTAGGATAATAAGTTTTGTCCTCTAATCACTATGTGTAATTTATATATAAGCTCAGCACCCATGTGACCCCTTCAATTTTTATTCACTAACAGTAACTCTACCGCACCTAAATAAACACATCCTAGTGATCATCAATTGTTCATCCTCCCTTCAACGTTAACGCAGAAGTACTATTTTCACAATAGACATAAGGAATAATTATAGTTCTTATTAATTCCTATTGAAAAGGTAATTCATGACTTACTATTGGTTGGGGTAACCCTAGGTATTTCCACCCTGCACTGGAAATTACTCTCCCTCTAGGAGTTCGCATAACAAAACCCTGCTGAATCAAAAATGGTTCTATTACATCTTCTATAGTATCACGCGATTCTGATAGTGCTGCCGCTATAGTATCTACACCCACAGGTCCACCAGAGTAGAACTCTGCTATACAATTTAGATACATACGATCATGAGCATCAAGCCCTCCATCATCTATATGCAAACTATCAAGTGCTGTTCTAACTATATCTTTAGAAACAGTACCATCCCCCACCACCAACGCAAAATCAGCAACCCTTCTTAATAATCGTCCAGCGATTCTAGGCGTTCTTCTCGAGTGGGTAGCTATATTATACAAACCATCATCTGTGGCAGAAATATTCATTAGCTTTGCCTGGCGCTTAAGAATTAATGCCAGATCATCATATGAATAAAAGTCCAGTCTACATGGTATTCCAAAACGGTCTCTCAATGGAGTAGTAAGCAAACCAAGTCTTGTTGTTGCTCCTATAAGAGTGAATGGAGGCAGATCAACCCGTACCCCTCTTGCCATCATTCCGCTTCCAACTACAATATCAAGAGCAAAATCCTCCATTGCAGAGTACAAAGTTTCATCAACTGAAGAATTCAGTCGATGTATTTCATCTATAAATAGCACATCCCTAGCATTAAGATTTGATACTATAGCAGCAAGATCACCAGCCCGGCTGATTGCAGGCCCTGATGTAACTCTGAAATTTACCCCTAGTTCATTTGCAACAATATGTGCAAGTGTTGTCTTTCCAAGACCAGGTGGCCCATAGAATAACACATGATCCATGTGACTCCCACGCGCAATGGCAGCACGTATAAAAATCTTTAGGTTATCACATACTACCTTTTGTCCAGTGAAATCATGCAGTCGTAAAGGACGCACCGTATCAGATATTATATCTTCATCCCTGAATCCAGAATCTATGACCCTATGATGAGACTCTTCCTCCATATCAGTATCATCATTAAACGACATGCCACCACCTATCAATCATACTTTAAAACTCTTGTCATACACCTTAATACTCTAGGAGAATCGTGCATCCTTTTTACCAATAATACGCAGAATCTCTTTTACTAATGCAGATGCATCACCAAAGTTGGAAATATCAACCGTTGAAATTACATCCATAACCTCTCTCTTGGAGTATCCTAGAGCTATTAACACTTCAGACGCTTCCTTTTGTATATTCAGCAAACTAATAGTTGCAGAATCATCCTTCGTGCTACAGTTCATAGACTGACTATGATCTACTTGCTGCATGCCTGTGTGTAAAGGTGAAAGTTTCTCAGGAACACGACTATTCAACTCCGTTACAATCCTTTTGGCAAGCTTTTTGCCAACGCCAGGAACAACGCATAGAGCATCGGGATCATCCTGCACTATGGCTCCGTACAATTGACTCATACTCATATAACCTATAATATTCAGTGCAAGCCTCGCACCTACACCTTGTACGCTCATCAACAAACGATGCCATTCTTTCTGATGCAGACTCTGAAAACCTAACAACTGCCATGAGTCCTCCCTTATGACAGTTTCTGTGTACAACTCAACGCTCTCGCCTACATTTGACTTTAGAGAATCAATAGTTCTGGGAGAACAATTAACTAAATAACTAATACCACTACACGTCTCAATCATCACGTGGTCAGATTCAATAACTTCGATTATCCCCTTGATCTTTCCAAACATTTTTTCACCCCGTTGATGTCTTTTACTGTAGATACTTCTGCATGCTATTATTAAATCTCATATGATGAACATGGCATACAGCTATTGCAATAGCATCAGCTGCATCCGCACGAGTAACCTCAGCTTTAGGAAATAAAACCGAGAGCATCCTACGAATTTGATGCTTCCCAGCATGACCATGCCCTACAACAGCCTTCTTTATTGTATTTGGCGCATACTCGTGTACCTGCATGGTATACATTTCTGCAATAAGCAATGATATTGCCCTGGCATGACCAAGCTTCATTGAGCTATTTGCATCACGGTTGACAAATACCTGTTCAACAGCAGCAACATCAGGCTTATAAGTCTCGGCTACCTGTGACAAGCTACTGTACAATGATAGTAAACGAGGAGATATTACAGATGTATTACCTTGCAGTTCCTTAGCTCCAGATGAGCAAGAGGTCTGTGCAACACCGCTTGCAACACAAGACATAAGCGTGCCACGTATATCAACAACCCCCCATCCTGTATATCTTAACCCAGGGTCTAGCCCTATTACCCTTATACTCTTTGTTGTCATGATTCCTCTTGCATTCTATAAGCTGGAAACATGTTACTTCATTTCTTAGATTCCTTCATCTAAATACCTATAGGCAATGATCATTACCAGTATAATGAATAACGCACAGCATCCAGCATATACCCCTGCCATTACATCATCCATAAAAATTGATGTTACAGTCTTTGTTCTATCGAATCTGCCTACAATACCTGGTTTTAAAATATCAAACGCTCGGAACCCTATCAAAGATACTATAAAAAGCATAGCGATATATTTATTACTACTCAGTACAGTATCTACAAAGACTCTATTACCCTCAACCAACTGGAGTACCATCAAAGCGGAGAAAGGAATTATCAGCGCTATAATCTGCCCTACCGCCTCATCAACCACTATCTCTGATGTATCGTACTCTGATGAATCCCTTTGGGATACATAGTAATAAGTACACGAAATTCCTATACAATATAAAGCAACCAAGCCAAGCAGTGTAAACATTAATACCTGAGGTGTAATGCCACACAATAAGAACACCATAAAAATACACACTGCTGTGAAACATGACGCCACTGTTCCTGAAGCAACAGGACAGTATCCCGTCATAAACAAAGTAACCACCTGAGTACAAATAACATTGTATAACAAAATATATGTCCTTATATGGTTAGTTTATGAAAATATAACAGTTGCAGAAGCAAAAGCCTCAATTGCCTCATGCCTCCCAATACACCCTACGCCTTCAGAGGTTTTACCCTTAACAGACACCCTATCAGAGGAAATGCTAAGAATACCAGCTATACATTTTGCTATTTCATCAGCATATACAGATATTCTTGGGGTTTCACAAACAACTATTATATCAATATAAGTCACCTGCCCTCCCTGTTCATACAAAAGCTCGGCTGCCTTATTTAAAAATAAGCTTGAATCCTGCCCCTTCCAACAATCATCAGAAGGCGGGAAAAGACGTCCTATATCACCATTACCAGACATCCCAAGCAAAGCATCAGTAAGCGCATGCAAAACAACATCAGCATCTGAATGTCCCTTTAGCGAGAAATCACATGGTATACGAATCCCTCCAAGCACCACCTCGTGTCCATCACAGATAGTATGTAAGTCGTAACCAGTTCCTACTCTTATATCAATACACTTATCACACTCTTTTTCATACTTGGAGTTAGTATACTGTATGGCTCTTTCGTAATCACTTGGATAAGTTATTTTAAAATTACGCACATCACCATGAATAAACTTGATCAATAATCCACTATCATGTTCCATGCCGTAATGCACTGCCCTACGTACAACATCTAGGTCATCTACGCAGTCCATACCTTTGCATAACTCATGACTCCTCATAATAAGATTATATGAAAAACCCTGAGGGGTTAACGTCGCATATAAAGACCTTCTATCCACTATAGATATCTCTGACAACTTACAATCTGCATGACTGTTTTCAAAGCCACTAAGAGTATCAGAAAGGTCACGTACCGTATCACGCATAGGAGTAATTGGTACAGCTATATCATACTCTGATAAGGAAGAAATAACCGATGTTATTTCTTGATCTGATATAAAAGGTCTGGCAGCATCATGTATTAATACGTGTGCAGGAAGCTCTCCTTCCCCTTTAAAAGAATATAAACCTTTATATACTGTTTCCTGCCGGTTGCTACCTGCCATAACAGGTTCCATCAATAAACCATTGTATTTATTATCAATTTTGCTCACTGCCCTATAGTAAAGATGTAGCATATCCTCACATACGCATACTCTCACCTTATCTACAAAAGGGTGTCTAAGAAATGCATCTAGTGTTCTAGTAAGCACCATTGTATCACCCAATGGCATAAACTGTTTCGGAACACATGTATCTGCCCTGCTACCAGATCCACCTGCCACTACCAGAATATATACTCGTTTCACCCTGTCCTCTTTTCATGTGAGTTGAAAACACTACACAGACATATCTTATCAACTATCTACATTGCTTTTACAAGGGTACTGTTCTAGCATTAAGCGATAGACAAAATACATGATATACATATATAGATATTTTAAGGAACAAATATATGTCATTACATGATCATTCTCCACTACCTGTTCCAAATGTTAGAAAGGATAATATTCACAATACAATAATTGTTATTATTTCTGTCCTGTCCGGACCTGTGCTGGCACTTCTAACTTCTATAATATTTTCTCAGGTCAGCAGTGGTCATATAACTGAACATACGAAAACTGCTATTATAATTGCTGATATAGTATATATTGTATCGCTTATAGCTATGATCACTATTAGTACCGTTAATGTAGGTCAGCTATCTGCACGTCATCTTAATACAAGGTTGTCTTTAGCATTTGCAGCTGTAGCATGCGCCCCTGCTCTTATATTAGCAGTTTTCACATTTGTAATTATAAAACTTGGCTTAGAAACATGGTTTAATGAACGTATAAGTTCCGTTCTTGAACATGCAATTACCATATCAGATGTGTACGTTCAGGAACATTTACAGTCACTTGCACAAACCACAGAAATTACAATACTGGAAATTGAAGAAACACTTGAAAAAACATATCTGCATTCTAAACAATTTCAAAATACTCTCAGCCGTATACATCAACAACGCAACCTTACAAGTATTCTTATCATATCAGATGACAAGAAACTTCTCACAGGAGTAAGCAGTCTAAGTGAAGAGCAGACTGAAATTCAAATAAATAACGACAAGCTATACCCCAGACAGGATTCAAAACCACTGATCACTTTAAATCAGGATCTTAGAATAATACAGGCCATTGCCCCAATTTCTGTCTCTAACAATAAAGATATTGCTTTTATTATGACTTCAAAACCTATCAATATTGAAGTCATTGAGTTACTTCATACAGGAAAAGAAACCTTCTCATTATACCAGGAAACCGAGCAGAACCAGAACAATATTCTATTAGGATTCTCAACCTTTTATGTACTATTTTCTCTTCTTAATCTGGTAGCAGCAATATGGTTTGGAGTTTGGTTCTCAAACCGCCTTTCCCGTCCTATAGGAGAGTTAATACACTCGTCTGATAAAATACGTAAAGGTGATTTTTCACATAAAGTTCATGAAGGAGGATCTGACGAAATTGCACTCCTTGCGCGAACTTTTAACAAAATGACATCAGAAATACAGCAACAACACCGTAAAATTATTCAGGAGCATCGTGAATCTACTAAACAGAGACTACTAATTGAAGGAGTACTTGCAGGTGTAAGTTCTGGTGTTATAAGCTTGGATCACAAAGGATATGTGGATCTTGTAAATCGTTCTGTATGCTCGCTATTACACTGTGCTTCGGATCAGATTATTGGTAGGAAATTACAGGACTTATATCCTGAGTTCACGGAGCATATTGCTGAAATAACAATAGACCCCGATAAAATGATAGAACAGAAGATATTCGTGTCAGTACGTGGAGCCGTAAGAGAGTTCCTCTTACGGATAACAGCTGAACAAATAGCAAATGATGTATACGGTTTTATACTTACTATAGATGATATAACTGAACTAAGCGAAGCCCAAAGAATGGCCGCATGGGGAGAAGTTGCAAGAAGAATAGCCCATGAAGTGAAAAATCCCCTTACTCCTATACAATTATGTGCAGAACGCCTAGAAATGAAATATTCTCATATGATCCCTAGCGAACATGATCGTGATAAATTCAACAAATATGTAAAAACAATTTACACACAGGTTAATGGTGTAAAACGTATCATCAATGAATTTACAAGATTTTCCAGATTACCAGGTGTATCACTTGAAGACCATGAGTTAAGTTCTGTTCTGCGTGATGTAGCGTTACTTCAGGGAACCACCTTCTCTGATATAGACTATGTATTAACATTCCCCGACTTACCAGTATATGCAAAATTTGATCCTTTGATCTTATCTCAGGCTATTGTAAATGTTATGAAAAATGCAGCGGAATCGATTCAACAGCACCTTAGCCATAATAAATACACTCATATAAAAGGAAAAATCCAGGTAAGATTATTCCCACGAGATGTGACTTCCGACCTTATAACTATTGAAATAGAAGATAATGGTACTGGGCTTGAAGACGTAGGCGAGCAGCTTATGAAGCCATATTTTACAAGGCGTAAATACGGTACAGGTCTTGGGTTGGATATAGTTCACAAAATTATCGAGCAGCATGGCGGTACATTCACCCTGTCATCTACTGGAGACGGGGCAATAGCAACCATTACCATTCTTAGTGGAATAAGTCTTGACGAATTACCACCATGAGATACACACTTGTCATGAGAGTTTTGCTATGTAATAATTTGTATGTTATGTTGTAAAATATGATTTTTCCCATACAAACTCTTTTACCACGTACATAACCTTAAGAATAGAAAGACATCTTGTATGTCAAATATTTTAGTTGTTGATGATGAAGAAAGTATTCGTATTGTTATGTCTGATATCATATCTGATATGGGACATAATGTAGATGATGCTGCAACAGCTGAAGAAGCCATCAATATGATAGAAGCAAAACAATACTCCCTTATACTCCTAGATATCTGGTTACAAGGAAGTAGACTTGACGGATTGGAACTCCTGAGAAGAATAAAGAAATACTATCCAGAGATTATGATTATAATGATCAGCGGACATGGGACTATTGATATTGCCATAAAGGCCATCCGTAAAGGAGCTTACGATTTCATTGAAAAACCCTTCCGTACCGCTCCGTTACAAATGGCTGTATCACGCGCTCTTGAAGCCGCACAGCTACGTAGCGAAAATATATATCTACGAAGAAAGCACTTCTCAAATATACCCATGATGGGAGTATCAACAACTATCCGTAATACATTGAAAGTATTGGATAAACATGCAAAATCTGACTCTCGTGTATTTATAGCAGGAACATGTGATGCAAGCAAATATTCTGCAGCTATGTACTTACACAGTAATTCTTCCCGCTATGACAAGCAACTTGTTATAATACCATGTCGTAATATGAAAATAGAGATATCTACTGGAGATATAGTTTATACTCCGAATGACTATAATGACGAATCATGGCTTAGCCTCAGTGAGGCTACAGATGGAGGCACTATATTACTTGATGAAATAACAGATATTTCACATAGCGTACAGGAACAACTTATAAGAATGCTTACCAAAGTTATCCCTAACTCTCCTCGATTCCTATCATCTACTTCTATCAATATTTCCGGAGAGATACGAAGTGGTCTTATGATGTCAGACTTATTCTTACGACTAAGCACGATATCAGTTGATATTCCTTCTTTATCCAGGAGATTTGATGATATACCTATAATAGCCCAAGAGATAACTCGTGAATTATGTGCCGAAAAGCATCTTCAACCCTACACACTGTCTAACGATATACTTCTAAACTTCCAACGCATTAGCTGGCCTGGCAATATCAATCAGTTGCGTAACACTATAGAAAGAATTCTCCTGATGATGCAGAAAGACACAGCTTATGAGATATCAATGAAAGACCTTCCTAAGGATGTCCTATTCCAATCTGACATGGAAGCATCTGACACATTAAATATGGACATGGGAAATAATCTTACAGCTTTACCTTTAAAAGAAGCCCGTGAGGCCTTTGAGAAAGAATACCTTTCCACTCAAATTCGTAGATTTGCTGGCAATATATCAAAAACGGCTGAATTCGTTGGTATGGAGAGAAGCGCTCTGCATCGTAAATTAAAAATTCTTGAAATAAGCTATGCACGCCCTAATAAAACACATGGGAATACATTTCTAGGATCAACCCCAGAGGCTCTATGAAAATATTGATTTGTGGGGGGGGGACATAGGCAATAATATTGCACACCGTCTTGCGGTTGAAGAGCACGAAGTTATTGTAATTGACCCATCTAGCACGACAATAAAGCATATAACTGATACCATTGATGTTATGGGCGTAACAGGATATGCTCCACATCCTGATGTGCTTAAACAGGCAGGCGCATCAAAAGCAGATATAATAATAGCAACAACTGGTAGTGATGAAGTAAATATGGCTACATGCCAGGTGGCTCATGTACTTTTCAAAGTTCCCACAAAAATTGCTCGCATTCGCTCTCAGGCCTATAAACATGCACGTTGGAACGATATGTTTGCCAGCAATGCGCTAGCTATAGATGGCATTATTTCTGCAGAAACACAAATAGCGGATATGGCATTGCAAAGACATTACCTATCTGGGGTATTTAATGCAAGATCATTTATAAATCAAGAAGTTCAGGTAATGGCAATTCGTATGACAAAGAATCAGGCCGGGGAGATTGCCATGCAGAATCTACCTTTATGCCTTGAGAAATTATCCTCTAAAATAGTATGCATAGAACGAGAAGGTAGCATAATATCTTCTCCTTCCACAGCAGACTTTAGGCTTGACGACATAGTATATGTTGTATCATTCACGGAACGTGCCAAACAGCTATTGTCTCATATAGGGTATTCTAATGGAACAAATAAAGCTGTCATTATAGGAGCAGGCAATACAGCTATAGCACTTGCTCAGAGAATGTATGCTTCTGGAATCAAGGTTTCTATTATTGAACACGATGAAAGTCGTGCCAATTATGCAGCAGCTAATCTACGTAACCATACTACTGTATTTAGAGGTCATGCTCTTGATCCTGATATTCTTGATGAAACAAATGTGTGTAAGGCTGGCTCAATAGTTGCTTTAACTAATGATGATACTGCTAACATGCTAAGCTGTGCAATGGCCAAAAATCTTGGATGTTCACAAGCGATTTCTCTAATATCAGAGGAGCGTAAAATACATAATATTATGCCTGCTCTTGGCATAGATAGTTATATGTCACGTGGTAGCCAGGCTGTCTCAAATATTCTAAGGTATATACGAAAAGGTAAAGTACGTAATATACTCGACATGGCGCATGGCGCTGCAGAGATAATTGAAGCAGAGGTAACTCAACATTCTCCAATGGTAGGCAAAACAGTAAATGAGATTCAACTATCAAACAATATTAAAGTAATTGCTTTATACTCTAAGAAACATAATTCAACTTTGTTACATAAGTTACATGACGTTATAATAGGCGCGAATGACATTCTGGTAATTTTTGCTATGAGGCATAAAATTCATAGAGTGGAACATCTCATACGAATAAGTCCTGACTATATATAATATAGTCCCCACATATCAATCACCTACTTTTACTAGAGCATTTACAGAAAGCCCACTAATCCTATATTGCACGTATACGTACGTGTAAATTAGCAATCATGCCAAATGTAAACATAAGTATCAGCATAGAACTACCACCATAGGACACCAGAGGTAAAGGAACTCCAACAACTGGTAACAATCCCATAACCATAGCTATATTTATAGATACCAGTAGAAAGAAATGTGTAGATAACCCAGTTAATACAAGACGATAATAAATGTTATCGCACCTATATACTGGCCAGATACAAAAGAAGGTCAGTATCATATACAGTACCATCAAAGATATACTACCTATCATACCAAGTTCTTCAGCAAGTACGGTGAAAATAAAATCTGTATGTTTTTCTGGTAAAAAATCAAGTCTATTCTGCGTTCCTTCCCTATAACCAGTACCATATACCCCTCCAGAACCAAATGCTATCTTAGATTGAGTTACGTGATATGAAGAACCTAAAGGGTCATGGTCTGGATCAATAAATGCAAAAATCCTCCTATACTGGTAGTCCTTCAACAGCTGCCAACTTGTACCATAACCGATAAAAACAGCACCTATCAGCAATGTTAAGACTACCCCTCCTCCTATAAAGAACCACCAACTAACCCCAGCAATAAACATTACCACAACCCCTACCCCAATCATCAGAACTACAGTTCCAAGATCTGGCTGCTTAAGAATAAAAATAGCTGGCAGTAACATAATAAGTAAAGCTCCAGCAATGGACATAATCCTTGATGTTCTTCCATTGGGCATCACATGATAAAAATACGCTAGCATCATTATTGTTGTAACTTTAGCTATCTCTGAAGGTTGTACATTCATAAAACCAAGATCTAACCAACGCTTGGATCCCATACCTACACTACCAAAGAACTCAACAATCACTAATAACAAAATTGATACCAAATACAGAGGTATAGTTGCCTTAAAAAAAAGTAATGTTGGCATAAAAGCTATTATGAATACTAGAACAAAGCTAAATGCGAATCTGAATAATTGATTCTGCAAATAATAACCGCTATCATCAACTGAATACAGCATGAAGAAGCCTATGCCAGCTATCATTGATACAATAAGAATTATAAACCATGGAAAGCGTAGTAACATTAAACGATAGCTAACCGTCTCTCTCATCATACGCCTATCACCTGAGGCTTGCAAACTATCGCCACTTGTGAAATCTACTGGCATACAACTAAGACCTGTAAAACTAATACCAAAACCACTAAAACTAATAGATAGCAGACAAAAGAATTCTACACAACCTTATTTACATCCAATAACTAACAACATCCCATAGGTAAGAAACTATCATTACAGATATAAATGTACGCAACAATCTATAACCACGTACCTCTTCAAAGGATACGTTCCTAAGAGTCAATAAGATAGAAAGATGTCATGCAGCAATCTATCATAGGATAACAAATTCACAAACAGATGAAGCGTCTATCTTAAGTTTATAGTCAAAATAATGAGAAATACATATAGAATCCGTTCAATATATGGGATAATAATATATACCTCTCCAGCCAGTCATCTGCGAGACTTACAACCTTGTGACTTGCGAGCGTTGCGTGTTTACAGGAGGTTGAGCAAATTTTGGTAGGCTACTAGCAGCACCAGAAGAAGCTCTTTTACCACTCAGACTGCCTGGCGGCAAAGGTGTTCCTCCGTTGTTATTCTCATATGCTTTTATAGCGTCGCTAGCCCACTTAAATTGTTGATCTTGCAAAACATCATTAAGTGCTGTTTTGCCAATAACTTCTTCCATACTCGTCTTCGCAGCGGCATCTTTAAACATCTCATGTGTCTCTTTCAACATCAACCTTAAACGCCCATATTCATGAGTAGGTAACCCAACCTTATCCTCATTCTTACGAATACTCTCTATATCTTTAAGATACGAACGTAGTATATCACACTTCTCTATACATTCCTTACGAGCTTTATCTTTATCATCTCTTTCCTTCAATGCAGCCTCATGATTTGTTTGCATCTCCTCAATAGCCTTATCCTTTTCAATCTCATATTTATTCTTCTTGCTAGGCTCCCAAAGAGTTAAAGCAACCTGAGAAATCCTCGATGGATCAGAGCCATTATCTGCTGCTATAGTAACAAGTAAAAGAAACGACTTACCCAGAAACTTACCTGTCTCTTTGAGACCGTAACATACCAACTCTCCTTTGGTACGCTCCTTCTTCCCAGATTTCTCACTATCGTCCATTGGATCAAGATCTTCACCAACACGTATTTCTTGGGCTGCATTACTTCCATCAGCAAACACGCTATTTAGCGTAGAATGTGGCGGTGTTGCACCAGGTGGCGGTGTTGCACCAAGTAGCGGTGTTGCACCAAGTAGCGGTGTTGCACTCCCATTATTGCCCATATTTGGGCTAGGCATATTAGGCATGGTAGTATTTCTGCCAGTTACCCCACTCATAAAAGCCCCCTTATATAGCTATCTATCCTTGCACATTATAACACATTTGCCATGTCATATCAATAGCACATCGCAAGCCGTGTAATTATAAGTAATAATAATATACATTAGGAACTAATATGCAATAGTACATACGCTTAGTCAAGTGTAGTATAGCCCTAAAGTTTATTCCTTATGTCCTGTGGCGATAGTGCTGTAATATTTTCTTTCGCAAATTTATCCTGCATCTTAGGGTTGTTATAAACTGACATTTCATATTCTTTCATGAAAGCACGCTGCTCATCTGGACTTAATTGATTATATCCATTCCGCACATCTCTCCACATGCTTTCCTTATCTGGAAGAGCATTACTCTTCCTCGCTGATGGTTCTGTCTTCTGCTCACCTCTGTTAGTCCTGCCTGAAGATGTTATTCTATTTGATTTCTCCTGAATATCTTCATTCCCATCATTACCTGAGCTATCTATATCTGAGGCTTTTTCTCTTTTCTTTAGAGCTCGTTCCATGAAGAGAGAGGACACATTTGGTGAATCAGAAAAAAGAACAGCTAATAATATGTACATCGCCTTCTTACCTGCTGCCTTTTTATTTGAAGAGCCCTTCTTCTCTGATTTTTTTGTTTCAGAGGTCTCTTCCGGCTTTTCTGCCCCTTCTGTCTCAGAGGCCTCTTCTGTTGTAGCATCCTTTTCTATCTTCCCAGGCTCTGTTTTCCGTTGAGGTATTGTTGAGTGAACTGGATCGTCTTCAGGAGCTCCCCCTCCTTCTTTCTTCTCCGCTCCTTCAGTTTTTGGTCTCTTTTGTATTGTTGAGTGAACTGGATCGTCTTCAGGAACTCCCCCTCCTTCTTTCTTCTCTGCACCTTCAGTTTTTGGTCTCTTTTGTACTGTTGAGTAAACTGGGTCGTCTTTAGGAGCTCCCCCTTCTTTCTTCTCTGCACCTTCAGTTTTTGGTCTCTTTTGTACTGTTGAGTAAACTGGGTCGTCTTTAGGAGCTCC
>ENA-OREC01000010-OREC01000010.1-marine-metagenome-genome-assembly--contig:-NODE-10-length-62474-cov-7.695146_pt1 | contig 62474 bp, 59 predicted proteins | sample MGYA00248626_ERZ508543 | MGnify/ENA primary metagenome ERZ508543 (study PRJEB26211, sample SAMN05518279) | marine metagenome | isolation source: Puget Sound, Washington, USA | host: Bankia setacea | place...
ACTAGTCTTACCTTTCTTATTCACATCCTGGAAAATCATATCTATATTTATATTAGCTTCAGCAAGACAGTCAAATAGGGCTGCTGCAATTCCAGGTGCATCAGGAACACCAAGCAAAGTAACTTGTGCTTCATCATGAGAACATGTAATCCCAGTAATCGCCTTACTTTCCACTATTTCTTCCTCCTTACATACCATTGTGCCAGGTTTATCTTCAAAACTAGATATAACTCTCAAACTAACACCATACTTCATAGCTAACTCTACAGATCTAACGTGTAAAACCTTAGAACCTAAAGAAGATAACTCTAACATTTCCTCGTAAGAAATCTTAGAAAGTTTGCGAGCTTTAGAAGTAATATTGGGATCCGTTGTGTATATACCATCAACATCTGTGTAAATATCACACCTCTCAGCCTCCAGAGCAGCAGCAAGTGCAGCAGCTGATGTATCTGACCCACCTCTACCTAAAGTCAAGACTCGACCTTCTCGTGTAATACATTGATATCCTGCAACAACTGAGTGTATACCCTTATCAAAACCCTCATTGAGTCCCTTTACATCTATTGCACTTATCCTAGGTTGAACACAACACACCTCTTCGGTTATTATAGGAAGTTGCCAAGCAAGCCAAGAACGAGCATCTATCCCCTCAGCCCTCAAAGCCAACACTAGACATCCAACAACCACCTGCTCACCAGTGGAAACAACAGTTGCATATTCATGAGAATTATCTATTTGAGATTCACACAGATTAGAGCACAAGTCTAATAATCTTTGTGTCTCCTTTGCCATTGCAGAAACAACAACAGCCACCATATAACCGTTATCTACTTCTTTCTTTATAATTTGAGCAACTCTCTTTATTCTTTCCACAGAAGCAACAGAGGTTCCTCCAAATTTCATAACAATAACAGGCACTACAAACACCCTCTTAAACTTACAAGAAAGACACACCTAATAATTTGCAAAAATAATATTCAAAAAATCAGGAATACTCTCTACATGTGGTAAATTCTAGCATATCAGAATCTTCCCAGCAAACAACCTCACTGCAACAGTGATCTTTATAAGCAAATACACCTGCACTTACAGCATCATAATATAGAACATCAAATGTAGAATCTGTTCCTACCAAATATCTGTTTTTATATTCTTTATAATCACAATATCCAAACAACTGACTTCCTAAGAAGGATACCTCTTGGTCAACATTGTTTAAAGATAGCTTTAAATTCGACAACATCACATTCAAAGAACCACACATATAACATGCTATGTTATTGCCACTCTTAACGCTATCTAAACAAAGCATAAAACAGTGCTTGTTATCACATATTACAGTGAAAGAAAACATAAAAAAACCTCTGTAAAAACAAGATTTCTACAAATAAAATACAGTATAAGAATATTTATTCTTTAAGACAATAAACACATACACACTAAAGTTAATAATAGTTTACACTACATATTACAAAAAATAAATATCAAACATATACATAATTCCAATTAACTATAGATCCATTCACAGCACTAAAACTACCTTTCACAGTCTCCAGACCCATTACCCTTTCTTGATTATAATAATTTGGGAAGATTACATCTTGCAACACAGACCTAGAAAAACCAAAGGGTTCATAGTACTCTGGATTCCCTATAATTACAATCCTGCTCCATAAAGTCATATATATATCAGTTAATACATTAATGAGCAAACCTCTACCTAATCCTTTACTTTGGAAATCTGTATGTATAGCTATTGGACCTATAACAATACAGCTCCACGACTTTCTTTTAGAAGATGAAATGATTTTTGCAGGCCAACACCTAATAACACCAACAACAACACCATTAAAAGTAACAACCTTATTGTGCCTGTACAGATTATCTACACACTGTCTCAGTTTATAAGTATCATATTCTTTTATACGGTTTAAGCCAAACACATTATCAAGCAAATCTTCTACTGAATTTACAAGAAAAGGGGTTTCTTCACTAATAACAAACATTACCAATACTATATCTTTATAGCCTTATACCCACAGAATCTATGTTACTGTATAGGCAAATAACACGCTTACAAAGATTCATAATAGAACCATTATTATACACTATCATATCAGATTTTTTTTCCTTGTCATGCAAAGGAATTTGTCTTTTATTCAAAATATTAAAAAGTTTACTATTCATATTTAAACACCTTGATAATATCTTCTTATTATATGATGATACACATACAATAATATCAGCCATATTTATATAATCAAGCTCCAATAAAAGAGGAAAATCAAGAATTACATATTTTGTATCTTGAGACTCAATGAACTTTCTACATCTGTTATGTATTAGAGTAGAAGTTATTTCTTCCAGTACAAAAAGAATCTTTGGGTTCTTTATAATTTCTGATTTAATTTTTGTAAGATTAATATTACCATTATCAACACACCAAGGAATAACACTTGATATACTCTGCATTACAGAGACATCCTTCTTATACAAATCATGCAACTCCCTATCAGCATCAAACACAGGAATCTCATAATTATATAATATTCTTGAGACTGTAGACTTCCCCGAGTGTATCCCTCCTATTATAGCTATAACACAAGACATATTATATCATTTCAATAGATGGTCGAAATCATCTTTATCTGGATATTTCTCAAACCATAAATAAAAAGACTCTCTTGCCTGAGATATTAACATCCCAATACCATTAACATATTTAACTGTATTACTTGTTAGTTGCACTCTCACCTCTTCAGGTGGGTAGAAATAATTCATATCAAAAATCAATTGATTATGTAAATTCTTCAGTTCTCCATCAAATAAACAAGAGCTAACTTTTGCTCTTGTGCTATTAATGATAATATCTGCACTATTTATGGCAAGCCACCTGTCTTGCCATAAATAGAAGCTATCAGTTGCGTTACTCTTGTTATAAAAATCCAATAATTCCTCTGATTTACTATCAGTTCTGTTAACAATAACAATATTAGATATCCCCATTTCTATTAAAGCATATAAAGCTGCACTCGCAGCCCCACCTGCACCAATAATAACTACTTTGGGGTTATGTTTATTACTTAGGGAATAATGTGTTGTAATCTCATGTTTAATACCCATCACATCTGTATTATCACCATAAATACACCCTTCCTTCCTGAAGGTAATTGTATTAATTGCCCCTGTTAATTTAGCTCTATCCGAAAGATTAGAACAATAACTTCTTATTGTATGTTTATAAGGCGTAGTTACATTGCAACCTATAAAACCTATTTTAGGTGCAATTTCTATAAAATCTCTCAGGTTATTCATAGTCAGATCAATAAGTACATAGTGTCCTAATATACTCAGATCACCTAACCAATAGTTATGGATAACTGGTGATATAGAGTAGCTAATCTTATGTCCTATTAAACCAATTAAACTATAATTCACAATATCAACTCTCATTCCTAGAAAAGAATCTGCAAATATCATCTAAACCTTCTAAGGTCTGGAAAGGTATCCTTAATTCTCCCTTACCCTTACCATCACAACTAATAACAACATCCATTTGCAATAAAGAACCAAGGTACTCCTCTAGATTTTTTACCTCTGAATTTTCTTTGTAATGCAAACTACCTTTAGACGTATCTCCCTTTCTTGTATTATCATAATCTCCAGAATTAGAAATTTTATTTACTAAACTTTCAGTCTGGCGAACATTTAAACCATGTTTAATTATTTTATTTGCAATTTCACGTGAATTATCAGCACCTACTAAAATTTTTGCATGCCCCACACTAATATCACCGTTTTCCACTAATGAGATCACCTCTAATGGTAAACCCAATAATCTTAAAGAGTTAGCAACATAACTACGACTCTTCCCAATGACTTCAGATAGCTTTTTCTGAGTATATCCTGTTTGATGAACAAGACGGGAAAAACCTTTTGCTTCTTCTATTGGGTTTAGATCTGCTCTTTGTATATTTTCTATTAAAGCAATTTCAAGTGCTTCATTATCAGAAATATCCTTTACTATCACTGGAACTTTTTCCAAACCAACCATTTTTGAAGCACGCCATCTTCTTTCACCTGCAACTATCTCAAACTCTCCAGCAGTATCTTTGGAAGGTCTAACTATTAAAGGTTGTAAAACACCATTCTCTTTAATTGAATGCGATAATTCATCAAGATCTTTTGTTTGAAAGAGCTCTCTTGGTTGGTGCTTATTAGGTTTTAAGATATCTACTGACAATTCAACCTGTGTATCTTGAGATATATCATTATTATTACTATTACCATCACTTTCAACTACCATTTCCTTATCACTATTAGTGTGAGTATCACTATCATCAAGAATATCATCGTCAAATAAAGCTGACAAACCTCTACCTAAAGCTTTCTTCCCATTAACACCTTTTTTCATAACATATATCCCAAAACTATACAGCAACTACAAAATCTTTTTCTCTCTTTAGAAACTCATGAGCTAAAGATATATAAGCATGACTTCCTACGCTTTTAGCTGCATATAACAAAACAGGAAGAGAATGTGATGGAGACTCTGATATTCTTACACTTCTAGGAATAACAGTATCAAACACAGTTTTCCCTAAGAAATTACGCACATCCTCAGCCACTTGATAACAAAGATTGTTTCTTTTATCAAACATAGTTAAAACAACCCCTCTAAATTTTAAATTAGGATTTAACTTTTTCTGAATTCTTACTACAGTATCAACAAGTTGAGTTAAACCTTGTAAGGCGTAAAACTCACACTGCAATGGTACAATAATAGAATTAGCCGCAACAAGAGAATTTATTGTTAACAAACCCAAAGACGGAGGGCAGTCTATTATAACATAGTCATATTCATTAATAAAATTATAATCCTGCATAATACATTGTTTCAAGTAATAAGATTTTCCCTTACTACCTAACAATTCACTCTCCAAAGCAGAAAGAATTACCTTTGATGGAACTATATCTAAATTATCTACCATGGTCTTATAACAACCATCGCAAAACTCCACATCTCCTATCAACACATTATAAATGCACATATTTATATCGTTACATAATCTTAACCCTGTGGTTGCATTACCCTGTGGGTCCATATCTATAACCAAAACCCTTTTACCCACAAGAGCTAAAGAAGTAGCTAAATTTATAGCTGTTGTAGTTTTCCCAACTCCTCCTTTTTGATTAGCAACTGCAATTAACTTACCGCGAAAAACTTTTTTGTTTAACATTGTAAAGCTTCCTTAACTCAACCACAAAACCATCACAACTAGAAATACTCTTGTAAAAACCAATATCACAATACCAATGATCCAAGAAAACATCCAACTCTCTAAAAACACTCCGCCCCTTAAGAAATAAAAACAAAGTGTCATCCACAATAAGATGATTACATAAACCAACTACATCTAATACAGTGCCAACACCTCTTGTTACCACCGCTAAACAGCCATCCATATTAAACTTCCTAATATCACTGTTCACAACATAAGCGTTTACCCCTAAAACACCAACAACAAAACTTAAAAAAGCACACTTCTTTTTACTACTCTCAACAAGATATACTGGTGTTGCTATATTACGATCCTTAAGCATAATCGCCAACACAATACCAGGAAAACCACCTCCTGAACCAACATCTACCACAGCATCACATTTTTTAGTAATGTAGTTAACAATTTGGGCGGAATCAAGAATATGTCGACTAAGGATATTATCAACATCCCCTAGAGATATGATATTTAACACCTGAGAAAATCTTTTAAGTAAGGTAATATATTCATCTAAAGCTAACAATGTTCCACGTGAAACATTGTTAACCTCCACAAAACTCAACCATAACTTTTCCAAACCTCACTCCTTTTTCCCACATAATGTTCCACGTGGAACATTATGTGGGAGTTTATACTCTAAGCCTTCGTATATATTCCAGAACCTGCACTACAGCTGAAGGTGTAACCCCTTCTATTCTCATGGCATGTGAAATTTTTACTGGTCTAATCTTACTCATCTTTTCAACGTCTTCACTAGATAATCCCTTTATTAATTTATAGTCGATATCATTGGGGATTTCAATGTTATCGGATTTAGATAATAATGATAATTCATTTTTCTGTTTCTTTTGGTATGATGAGTAACATGCATCACTCTTTATTGCTCCTCTTATATACAATGGGATATCTCTCACCTCATCCCATATACCTTCAAGGGTTGAGAAATTTACATTTGGCATTGATAATAAATCAAAGGCACTTCTATGGACTCCATCTTGGGAAACTCTCACACCTTTATCTCTTAAATAACTTGGGGAAACCTGTAATTTTTTTAAAATCATATGTGCGTGTAAGATTTGCTCTTCTTTTTTATTGTAATTTTGTATTTTAGCTTCCCCGCAACATCCTATCTTTTTTGATATATGCATTAATCTTCTATCTGCGTTATCACATCTTAATGATAATCGATACTCTGATCTTGATGTAAACATTCTGTAAGGTTCTGTGACTCCCTTTAATGTTAAATCATCAACCATAACACCTATATATGAGATGTTCCTATTTAGAATTACCTTGTTCTCATTCTTTACCTGTAAAGTTGCGTTAATCCCAGCTAACAAACCTTGTGCTGCAGCTTCTTCATATCCTGTTGTCCCATTTATCTGACCTGCAAAAAATAGATTTTTTACTTTTTTCGTCTCTAAAGTTGGATATAAATCTATTGGAGATATAAAGTCATATTCCACTGTATATGCTGGTATTATAATATTTACATTCTCTAAACCGTCTATACAGTTTATTAAATGTTTTTGGATGTTTTCTGGTAACGACATTGATATTCCAGCTGGATATATTATTTTACTCGTCAATCCCTCTGGTTCTAAAAATATAGTATGTGACATTCTATCTGGAAAACGTACTATCTTGTCTTCTAAAGATGGGCAATATCTTGGATTTAAAGATGATAAAGAATGATATGTATTCGATGACAAATGTAAGTTATCTTTTATTATTCTATGTACTTTTTCATTTGTTTCTGTTGTATGACAAACAGTTCTATAGTTTACTAGGCACGAGTATTCACTTGAAAAATACTCGTCAGAATTTTCATGTTCTAAAACTTTAACTTTCCTCCAGTTTATCGTATGACCATCTAAACGTGGTGGAGTACCTGTTTTAAGTCTTGATATCTGGAAATTATATTTTCTTAATGAATTTGCTAGTTTGTTGGATGCTATATCCCCTACTCTTCCTCCTGCTTTTTTTTGAGAACCACAAAACATAATGCCACCTAGAAATGTTCCTGTACTTAGAACAACACTCTTAGATAAGATTTTTCCTTTCTTACATAGTTCAACACCTTCTATTACATTTTCTCCTTTTTCTGATGAAATAACTATGTCTACCACCTCATCCTCTAAAAGAGTAAGGTTATCTTGGTTCTGTAAATAATTCTGAACTGTCTTCTTGTATATCTTTCTATCCACCTGAGCTCTTAACGATTGTACAGCTGGACCTTTAGTATGATTAAGTAACTGCATGCATATACATGCAGTATCTGCTGCTTTTCCTATTAAACCATCAAAAACGTCTATTTCCTTAACAAGATGACTTTTCCCTACCCCCCCTATAGATGGGTTACAAGAAAGTTCTCCTATTTTATTTATATTTGATGTAACTAATAAGGTTCTACTACCCATTTTTGCAGCTACGTAAGCTGCCTCACATCCAGCATGCCCTCCTCCAACGACAATCACATCATATATCATTGTTATTTACCTATACAGAATTTAGAAAAGACCTGATCCATTATAATATTATTAGAAATAGTTCCTATGATATCCCCAAACAAATTGATGCAAGTATTTAAATCATGTGATATAATATCTGTATAGTAGTTGTCGTCTATCTTATATATTACCTGGGATAAAACACTCTCAATATCCCTTAAGATACTTTCCTGTCTTGTTGTTATAAGAAAAGAATCTTTGTATTTAACATTGTTTTTAATTCTTGTGTCTATTATATCAATAAAATTACTAAAACCCTCACCTGTTACATTAGATATCCCTATGTTATCTTTTGGATAATCTGGATATTTATCTATTTTTGTATAAATGATTAAATCACCTTTTATAAAAAAATTGTCCAAAATAGATTGTGTGATTAAAGCATCCTGTGATGATAAAAATATCCTCATATCAGCTTTTCTTATTTCGTGGGATGCCTTCTCAATAGCTATTTGTTCTATTTTGTCAACTGAGAACCGTATTCCTGGTGTGTCAATAAATAACACTCTATAGTCAGATATATCTACATACACATCATTAGAGTCTCTAGTAGTACCCTCTATATCAGATACAATAGCCTTATCATTCTTAGATATATTGTTAAAGAAATAAGACTTACCAACATTTGGCAAACCAACAATAACTATTTTATAGTCATGCAAACTAGTATTTTTAAGAATTTTATTTTTTAAAATATTTGATATTTCATTTATGATATTTTGTATATTAGTTTTATTTTTATCGTACGAATGAGTATTAACTTCATCTCCAAATTCAATCTCAGCCTCAATGTTAGAGGTAATATCTATTATTTTTCCTCTAAGTTCTTTGATCTTTTTCTCATTATACCCAGTAAAGAAATCTTGAGATATTTTTCTTTGATATTCTGTTTCTGTATTTATCAATAACAAAAGATTTTCAGCTTCTATAAGGCTCATTTTCTCATTAAGAAAAGCTCTTAAAGAGAATTCACCAGGAGCTGCATATCTACACCACTTTATTTTTCCAAGTATAGAAAGTATTTTACGAACAATTGCTCTACTTCCATGAGAATGGATTTCTAAAATATCCTCTCCAGTAAAACTATTAGGTGCAAAAAACATTATAAATATTACTTGATCAACAACTTCATTTGTTTCAGGACATAATAAATTTGCTAAAGTAGCACATCTGTTCTTAAGAGTATTTTGTTGCTGTGTTAAGTAGTAAAAAACATCTAAAGATCTACATCCTGTTATTCTTATAACTGATATAGCAGATTTACTATTTCCTGATGAATTTGCAAAAATTGTTAGATTATCTGTCATATTATGTATTCATAGAATCAAAAAACTCTTTGTTAGTTTTAGTGCCTTTTAATTTATCCAAAAGAAATTCTATTGCATCAGCAGCTCCCATAGGACTTAATATTCTCCTTAGAATAAACATTTTTGCAAGATCATTCTTTGCCACAAGGAGATCATCTTTTCTTGTACCTGACTTAACAACATCTATAGCTGGGAATATTCTTTTGTCAGCTGTCTTTCTTTCAAGAATTATCTCAGAATTACCAGTTCCCTTAAACTCTTCAAATATAACATCATCCATTCTTGACCCAGTATCAACTAAGGCTGTGGCTATTATTGTCATTGAACCACCTTCTTCTATATTTCTAGCAGCCCCAAAGAATCTTTTTGGTTTTTGCAGTGCATTTGCATCAACTCCACCTGTAAGTACCTTACCTGAACTAGGAATAACTGCATTATAAGCTCTTCCAAGACGTGTTATAGAATCAAGTAGAATAACAACATCTTTTTTACTCTCTACCAAACGTTTAGCTTTTTCCAAAACCATTTCTGATACCTGTATATGCCTAGAAGCTGGTTCATCAAATGTTGAACTTATAACTTCCCCTTTTCCTGATCTTTGCATATCAGTAACTTCTTCAGGTCTTTCATCTATTAAAAGAACCATAAGATAACATTCTGGATGGTTAACACTTATAGAATTTGCGATTGTTTGTAATAATATTGTTTTACCAGTTCTTGGAGGAGCAACTATTAAAGCCCTTTGTCCTTTCCCTAAAGGAACAAGCAAATCAAGAATTCTTGAAGATAAATTCATCTTAGTATCTCCACTAACCTCCATTTTAAATCCTGATATAGGATATAAAGGCGTAAGATTATCAAAGTGAATCTTATTTTTACAATTCTCAGGTTCTTCAAAGTTTATATTTAAAATTTTCGAAATAGCAAAATAACTCTCTCCATCTTTAGGAGGTCTTACTGTTCCCTCTACAGTATCACCTGTTCTTAGACCTAATGTTTTAATTTTCTTAGGGCTAACATATATATCGTCAGGACCAGGTAAGTAATTAGAATCTGATGACCTTAGAAAACCAAAACCATCCTGTAGGACTTCTAATACCCCCTCACAAAGTATTTCAATATTAGATTGAGATATTTTTTTCAATATTGAAAATAAAATATCTTGTTTTCTCATGAAACTAGCATTTTCTATTTCATACTTCGTTGCGTAATCAAGAAGTTCTGATGGAGTCATAGATTTAAAATGTTGTAATTTTTGGTATTCTGTAATCATTTTTATGTTCCGTTATATTACGAATATTACGATGGGTACTATTATACGATGTATGAGATAAACAGTACTTTCTTCAGATAAGAGTTTCTAACGATACATAGCAAATACAAATATTACAAGAAGGGAAAGTTCTTTTTTGTTATTTCGTTACATATATAATCATATATATTAATAAAAATATTTGTTGTTGTATATACTGTGATTTCAGTGGATATAATTTATGTGAGAGAATGTGGATAAGATAAAATTTATACACACATAAAATTAACATGTGTATAATGAGTATAGATTATTTATCTATATGATATTAAAAGGTTTATGTAAACACTATGAACATATATAGCTTTAAATAATATGTTGTTAGAATATTTATTAGACGTAGCATTCTTTTTTGTTATATTACAACTTTTTAACAAAATTTACGCATTAAGGATAAAAATCTTTAATTAAGAATTTATCATCAGGAATTTCAATATTGGTGTGAATGTTTTCAAGGTTAACTTTTATATATTCTGATGAGTTATAAATAATTTCCCAACCAGAGAGATACCCTGATTCTTTATGAAAGAATATACGAAGAGAAGTGTTCTCATTCTTAAAATATACGGTGTAGAAAGATATACTCTCTTTTATTAAAATATCTTCCTTGTAAGTATTTTTATTAAGAATAACCTTTATAGGGGTCTTATTGAAGAGAACTCTAGTTGATGATCTTTTATTGTAATCCTTTATTATAATCCATGTCCCATTAGAGATAATTGTTATATTATTTTTATATTTAAAGTGAAATTTATTAGGGAGATTTAAATATAAAATACCTCTTTCAACATTATTGCCAGATGTCTGGTAAAAATCTGCTTTTATAGATGTAGTGTTATCAAGAAAATTATTGATAACAGATAATGCTTTATCATTAGAATACGCAGGAGAAGCAAGAAGTGTGATCATTATAAGGATATACTTAAGTTTATCTTTTATTATTTTTAATAAGTATTTCTCTTTTCCCAATATGATTTGGTGGACTAACAATATTTTGTTCCTCCATCTTTTCAATAATTCTTGCTGCTCTATTGTAACCAATTTGTAATCTCCGTTGAATAAAGCTAGTTGAAGCTTTTTGTTCATTTGTAATTATATCAACAGCCTTTGAATATAACTCATCATAGCTACTATCCTTGTCTTTTCCATCTATATCTTCATCAGTAGAATTCTCAGTAATAAATTGAGATATTTCATCTATATACTTGGGAGATGCAATGCTCTTAAGATGGTTAACTACATTTTCTACTTCTTTATCACTAACATAAGGAGAATGTACTCTTACAATTTTATTCCCACCTCCCATGTAAAGCATGTCACCTCTTCCAAGCAACTGCTCTGCACCTTGCTCTCCAAGGATTGTTCTGCTATCAATTTTTGAACTTACCTGAAAACTAATTCTTACAGGAAAGTTAGCTTTTATTGTTCCTGTAATAACATCAACCGAAGGTCTTTGTGTTGCCATAATAAGATGTATTCCTGATGCACGAGCCATTTGAGCCAAACGCTGAACACAGACTTCTATTTCTTTCCCTGATACCATCACTAAGTCTGCCATTTCATCAACAATTACAACAATATAAGGAATATATTCAGGCTTAAAAACTACCTCTTCAAGAGTGGGTTGTTTTGTTGTTTCATCAAAACCAGTCTGAACTGTTTTCTTAAAATTTTCATTGTTTTTTATAGCATCTCTAACTTTCTCATTGTATCCCTGTATATTACGTACATTCACGCGAGACATTTTTCTATATCTTTCTTCCATTTCACGTACTAACCATTTTAGAGTAGCTACAGCTTTTTTAGGATCAGTTACGACAGGAGTCATAAGATGAGGAATTCCATCGTATAAAGATAATTCCAGCATTTTAGGATCAATCATGATCATTTTGCATGAATCAGGAGGTAACGTAAATAAAAGGGATAGAATCATACAGTTAAGTGAAACAGACTTTCCAGAACCAGTGGTACCAGCAAGTAGTAAATGAGGCATTTTACTTAGATCAGCAATAACATGATTTCCAGAGATATCCTTCCCAAGCGCAAGAGGTATTATGCATTCACTTTCTTTGTATTGAGAAGATGACAATATTTCACGAAGCCCTATACTATCACGCTCACGATTTGGTATCTCTATACCTATTAAGTTTTTATGAGATAACACAGATACTCTTGCAGAAACAGCGTGCATAGATCTAGCTATATCATCAGCTAAACCAATAACCCTTGATGACTTTAAACCTGGAGCAGGTTTAAGTTCAAATAAAGTCACTACAGGACCAGGTAAAACATTTACAATTTCACAGTTAATACCAAAATCGTTAATTACGTTCTTTAATCTTTCTGAATCTTTAACAATTCTTTTGGTTCCAATATCTATATTATTTTTCTCTAACTTATCTAGAGTATTAATATGAGGAAGAACAAAAGAATGTTTAGTATTAGTTTCATCATTCTTGAAAGCACTTACATCTTTATTGGCTTTCTTTGTTCTTTTTTTACTTGTCTTCTTAACATTAGATGTATTGTAAGAGTTGTTACTTTGTCTATTCTTAACTCCACATAATATAATTATAGAAAAAAGCGTTATACATAATACTAACACGTTTGCAATATTACTATTAATACTACTATTAGAAATGTTAGTAATATAATTATTTATCTGGAATCCAATAATCCCACCTGGAATATTTAGTCCACTTGATGAAAATGTCTTAGATATACTATCAAAAACCATGGATGTGCCTATAATAGATATAGGGAAAAAGAGCATTGCTTTTAATATGTATTTTATAGATATTCCCTTTGCTATTTTTACAGACCATACAACTGGAAATATAGCAAATAGAAATCCAGAGTAGCCTAATGTTATATGAATAAAATTAGCAACATACGAGCCTAGTATTCCAAATAAATTTGTAGAAGTTTTATATGCGGCATTAAATACACCTGGATCATCTGGATGATAAGATAACATAGATAATAATATAAATATACCGAATATGAAAAATACAGCACTCTTGATAGTTATAAGAAATATCTTTTGAAGATATCTTTTATCTTTTAGCATAAGACATAACCCTAAGCGATTAATTCATCAGCAATCTTTTCTAAAGCAATTTTAATAATTGGCAATTCTTCAACTAATGCTATTCTTAGAAAAGAGTTGCTCTCTTCGTTGTAAGTATCTGAAGATTGATCTCTGTACAGGTATTTCCCTGGTAGAGTTTTTATACCAAACTTTTTCCACAGATTAATAGATTGCTGTTCACATTCTTGAACTTGTAACCATAAAAAGAATCCAGCCTTTATAGGGGTATATCCTTCATATTCAGAAAAAATATGATGACAGAATTCATATTTCTTATGGTATATTTCTCTGTTCTTTTTCACATGATTTTCATCTTTCCATAATGCTTCAGAAGCTTTCATTGTTGGAATAGGGCACACAGAACCACCATAAGATTTTAATTTTTGTATCTTTCTAGAGCTGGTATGACCAGATAAAGCAAATCCAGAACGTAAACCTGGAACAGATGATCTTTTAGATAATGAATAAAAAGATACAATTTTGTTAAAACACCTGCCTGTTTCATGAACCACCTCGACAACTCCAGGGGGGGGGGCTTTATCATAGATATCAGTATAACATTCATCTGAAAATATATAAAAACCATATTTGTCGGACAATTCTAATAAATTTTTCCAATATTCTTTACTGGCTACTGATCCTTGAGGATTGCTCGGAGAACATATAAATACAACTTTTGTACGATTTAAGATATCAGGACTAATATCAGAAAAATCTGGCAAAAAACCTGTATTTTTTGTTGTAGGCATATAAAAAGGGATACAACCAGCCATAATGGCAGCTGCACCGTAACATTGGTAAAAAGGGTTGGGAATAAGAAAGTAATTATCTCCGCCTTTAAGGTCATCAGTTAGAGACATCGCAGATATAAACATACCTTCCTTTGTGCCACAAAGAGGGGTGATGCTGGTTTCCTCTGATATAGTATCAAAAGGTATAGAAAATCTGGATGATACCCATTCTTTTACTGACTGTATAAAAGAATCTGTACCTTTAACGGGAGGATATAATCCATAATCACAGAAATTTTCTTCTAGTATATTTTTAAAGAAAGATGGCATGCCGTGTTTAGGGGCTCCTATCGACATATCAACAACGCTGTTATTAACGCCAACATAACTTATAGGGTCGCTATTTCTTAAAAGATCCCGCAGGCGTTCAAATGGATAATCAGGGAGACTACTTAGCGATTCTCTCAAGTTTCCTCCTAAGTCTAGGTACTTTTTGATAAACTTAAATGATATATGCTGATGTATGTAAACACAATCCATACAATTGCGATATTTTTAAACATAAGTTTTATGATTTGAGATCAAGCGTTTTAAAGTATAAAATCTTGTAGTAGGTAATTGTAAAAAATCAATATTTATTTAGGGTGTATTATGATGACAAACCGTGATGATGTTGATGTAGTAATTATTGGTTGTGGAATTATAGGTATGAGCACAGCCCTGTCATTGTCAAGGCTTGGTGTTAAGGTCAAAATAATTGATGATTCAGATTACAATACAGTTGCAAATAATGGAAAAAATTTATTCAGGAGTTATGCTTTATCTGATTCAAGTATGAATTTTTTTAAGAATATAGGATTGGATATAGAAGGAATATGCTGTCCTATGCTAGATATACTAGTGTATATGAGTAACTATATAAATGGTCCGTATAGCAATGTAGTAGAACTATCACGTAGAGATACAAATATACCTGTAGGTTTTATGGTCATGGATCAACGCCTTCGAACAATGATGTTAAAATCATGCTTCCAGAAAACTGAAATAGATATATCGTTTTCTCAGAAGACTGTAAAGATAACAAGAGTATCAGACAGTAAGGTAAAATTAGAATGTGCTGATGGCAGAACATACCTGAGTAATATGGTTATTATTGCTAATGGTTCTAGTGTAACTTCAACTATTCTTGGTGAGGAATATAGTGATTTGTGTGTTTATACAGAATACCAGTATAAACAGAAAGCTATAGTTGGTAATATTACTCATGAGAAGGAAAATAAATTTATAGCTCATGAATGCTTCATGCCTTCGGGAACTTTTGCTTTGCTTCCCTTGGATCAACACACATCATCTTATGTTTGGATAGAAAAAGAATCATATGTTCAAAATATGCAGAAAGCAAATATGGAGATATTCTCACATGAACTTGGAATCAGAGTAGGTAGTGCTTTAGGTGAAATTCAACATTTTACAGAATATGAAGTGTTTCCTCTAAAAATGAGAGTAGCCAATAGAATCGCATGTGAAAGAATTGCTCTTGTAGGAGATGCAGCAAAGAAAATTCATCCATTAGCTGGGCAAGGACTTAACTATGGAATAAGAGACGTATCTGCTCTTAGGGATGTAGTATTGCAGGATCTACAGATTGGAAAAATAATAGGGTCATCAATGTCAAATGAAGAGTATCAATCAAGAAGACGGTTTGATAACACAATGATAGCAGGAATAACTACAGGTATTAATTTTGGATTTACCTCTATATTCTCTCCCATAGCAGGATTGTGTTTAGAGAAAACACGTAATTCTAACTTAATAAAAGGGGCGATAATGAACTATGCAAGTGGTACAGCATGTGGCAGGGACATACCAAGTATGTTGAAAATATAAAGACAGCTGATGCACATTATTTTGTTCATATCACGCCCTTGTATTATACCTACAAGTGGAATCTTGTGGGTAAACTCTTATAGAGGTTCACTTAGCTCCTTATCATCTTCAGCACCACCTTCTTTTTGCTTCTTCTGTAGAGCAAGTCGCTTATGATATAGTTTTTCAAAGTCTATAGGCTCTAACATAACTGGAGGAAATCCACCATTTAAGGTTATATCGGTAATTATCCTATGGACATAGGGGAAGATTAACTCAGGCCCCTTCACAAGCAGGAAAGGTTTTGTAACAAGTGAATTGTTGGGCTCACACCTAAATATTCCTATGTATTCAATATCTAAAACAAACATAGGATCTTTTTTCTCAGTATTAGCTTCTGTACGAATTCTTATACCTACAGATGCGCGATTATCAGAACCTCTGGCTCCATCAACATCAATTTTAACATCCAAGTGAAGTTTATCGTCAGGATTCCCTCCCTTGGTTGATGCAATATTCTCGAAAGAAAGATCTTTTATATATTGAGCAAGTAAGTGTAATTTAGATGCCTTTTTGTTGGATGAAGTTTTGTTTGTAGCCATATCGTATCCTCTTTAGGGTAATAACAACCAAATATATTTATAATTTCAACTGTACAAGCCCTGAACAATGCTCTCGCTTAGCGGTGCACCACAGGTTATACTTGAGTACCTTATTTAATTTCTATACACATAATCTTTACAAAAAGCAAACATAAGAGATAAAGTTAATGTAAAGCGGTTTTTTTAAGGTGGCAGAGATGTACTTTCTGCATAAAACTTGTTTTGCATGGTATGTTAAGTAATATTTTTAGGTGACAGAATGGTTGGCTCACAGATTTTCGAGATATTTATACTTGTTGTTATAGCTGTTGCCCTTTTGATTAAATTGTCAAATGTGCTAGGTATCAAAAATGGTCACGAAAAAATACTAGGTAAGAATAAAGATTCTGATATTTCTATATTTGATAATATTAGTAAATCAAATAGATCATCTGATAATGACAAGGGCAAGAAATATAAGGGAGATGAAGAAAAGGAGGATATATCTATATTTGTGAATAGTGATGATTCTGTAAGAGAGGTCTTGCAAAGAGCTAAGGTTATAGATAAGGATTTCTTTGTTTCAGATTTTATGGAAGGTGCTCGTAGTGCCTGTAATATGCTTTTAACAGCATTCTACGATGGTGAACGTGAACCATTAGAGAAATATACGTCTAATACCGTATATAATGCTTTCGAATCAGAAATACATGAACGCCTTGAAAAAGGGATGTACTGTGAATTTAGCTATGTTTATATGAGGTTATCTGAAATTATAGCAGCTTCTATAAGCGATGATAATGTTCTTGAGATTTCAGTAAAATTTATATCAGATATTATCCTGACAACATATAATTCAGACGGATCTGTTAATTCTGGGGATTCTAAAAAGATAGTAAAAATAATGAATATATGGACATTTAGCCGTAAATTAAATTCTGATGAATTGGCTTGGATTGTTGTTGCAACAGCTGAGGAATAAGTTATTTAAATGAAAGAAGGGAATAAGTTTCATCATATTTTTTTTATAACCCTGTATTTACAGCTTATAGTATCAGGTTTTCTTGTATATCCTGCTTTAGCAGATGTAAAAGACGTTGTAAATTACAGAGGTAAATCTTTGGAAACTTGTTTGCCAGAGACGGATAGCATTGTTAAACCATATGATGAATTTGATATACATTTGATATCATATAAAGATATTAGGAATTGGAAGAGTGATGACCATACAAAGATGCTAGAGATATTCAAACAATCATGCTCTAGCGATAATAGTTTTATTGAAACTGATAGTGGAATAAAGATTCCAAGAGAAGCATGGATGAATATCTGCCACAAGGCTGCTCAGACTCAAGCAGAGGGTGCTATATCTTTTTTCGAAGATAATTTATCTCCTGTGGTTATCGTTGATAATACTGATAACACGCTTACTGGATATTACGAGCCTGTTTTGTTGGGATCATGGGAAAGAAATGATGAGTATAGATTTCCTATTTATGCTATTCCTAAAGAACTCTCAGATTGGAACTCTAGAAAAGACTCATTCTATACAAGAAAAGAGATTGATCAGGGAAGCTTAAGTAGAAGGGGGCTTGAACTATTATACTTAAATGACAGAGTAGAATTGTTTTTTCTTCATATACAAGGCTCAGGAGTTGTTGATACTCCAGATGGATTTGTACGTGTAGGTTTTGCTGGAAAAAACGGTCATCCGTACAAGTCTATAGGGAAATGGATGTTAAAGAACGATATCATACCTTCTAACAAAGCAACCTCTGAAGATATGAAAACATTCTTACGAAACAATCCAGATATTCAAGATAAAGTATTCTGGATTAATCCTTCTTATATTTTCTTTAGAGTTCTTGAGTACGATATGACAAAAGGGCCTGTAGGGGCACAAGGAATACCGTTATCTCCTATGCGAAGTGTAGCTATTGATCATAGTTATTACTCATACGGAGTTCCTTTATGGATAATACGGAGTGATTATGGTGTTGATGAAAGTGATGATTCATACATATATTATGACCGTATGGTTATAGCCCAAGATACTGGGTCTGCAATTATAGGATCACAGAGAGCTGATTTATTCTGGGGAACAGGAGGGGTGGCTGGGAAAAGAGCTGGTAGCTTAAAACAAGGGGTGTGTATTGTTTCCTTTATTCCCGTAGAAATATATAAAAAGGTGTTAGCAGATGGATAATATGCATGATTCGTTGAATGACATAGATAAGGAAGATGATTGTTATACTGTTTGGATGGAATATATTAACAACATAGATAGAGATATATTAAGATTTAAGGATGTTTTAAATGAGAGGAAGACAGATGATTCTGAGTATTGTCATGGGGATAAGAAATATAAAAATGTAAAAAATTGGCAGGTGAAAACCCCAGAGAGAACTCTTGATTTGCATCATAAATCTGTAGATACATCTTTTGTTATGGTAAGAAACTTTATAAAGACCGCTTATATAGATAATCTGAGGATTGTAAATATTATAACTGGTATTGGGAGAATAGGTGGGGGAATTGTGAAGAAAGAATTACCTCTATGGTTAGATGCTAGTGATATGAAAAGCATTATTACACAGTACAAATGTGCGCCTTCATATGCAGGAGGAGAAGGTGCTATGTGGATTTATCTTAAGAAGTAAAGGGGTAACATGCAATTTGCTACTATCAAGAGGGAAACAAAGGAAACCAAGATAATAGTAGAGATTAATCTAGTTGGGAAAGGGAAGTTTGATATCAATACAGGTGTTGGATTTTTTGACCATATGCTGGAGCAACTAACATATCATATGGGAGCTGATATAAATATACAGGCAGCAGGTGATTTGCACATTGATCAACATCACACAGTAGAAGATGTTGGTATAGCAATTGGCATGGCTTTGGCAGATATTTACAAACAGGGAATAGGTCGGGGGCGGTATGGCTTTGAGTTGCTTCCAATGGATGATTCTTTAGTATCGTGTGCCATTGATTTCTCAGGAAGACCATTCTTTGCATGGGATGTTTGTATTCCTACGGAGAAAGTTGGAACTTTTGATACAGAACTAACGGAGGAATTTTTCCGGGCTGTTGTGATGAATGCTGGTTTAACAGCTCATTTCTCTAGTATTCGTGGCAAAAATAGTCACCATATTATTGAGAGCCTATTTAAGGCTTTTGCCCGTGCCTTATATAATTGTTTTAAAATGGATGATAGATATAAACACGGCGTTCCTTCAACAAAGGGCATGTTGGGAGATTAATAATGAAAATATGGACTTTTTATAAGAGTGACGTGGATATTTGTGATGTAAGTGAAGCGGATTTTTATGCAATAAAAGACGGTTTCAATCCATGGATTGTTTTCTTCCCTTTCATTTGGGGGGCTTATAAAGGTTTCTGGGCATTTGCAGTTATAGCTTTATTAGTACAAGGAATATTTTTATATACATCAAATATTTTTATAGATGTAGCAATAATTGTTGTTAGTATATATGCAGGATTTGAACATTCTTTGATAGCGCGTTTCTGTCTTTTACGTATGGGATATAAGGAAACATATGTTACATACGGTAGTGATTATAACGATGCGTGTTCCAAATTCATATACAATTGTGCTATTATAAGGTAAATATGGGAAAGATTTGTATAATAGACCTTGAGCATGGAAACATACATTCAGTATATAGGGTTTTTTTGTATGCTGCTAATTTGTGTGGTTTCGAATCAGAGATTATTGTTAGTTCTAATCCACAGGATGTAATTTCATCTGATAAGATTGTATTTCCTGGGGTAGGTACTTATAGTTTCTGTCGTGAAGCCCTTGATAGAGTGGCGGGAATGGAAGATGCGCTTAATGAAGCTGTGTTAAAGCAGGAAAAATTCTTTCTAGGTATTTGTATAGGAATGCAGTTCCTATCAACCTTTGGCACAGAGAGAGGTAAGAATAATGGTCTTGGATGGATTGAAGGGGTTGTAGATGCTATACCTATAGTGCGTGGTTATCCTGTACCTCATATGGGTTGGAATTCCTTGCACAATATTAGTGATTCTTCAATCCTTAAAGGTATTCGTGAAGGAGATCACATGTACTTTTCTCATTCATATCATTTTGCTGTGGATGATTCTACGGTAATAGCTGCCAAAACGGATTATTCATGTTCTATTGTGGCGGCGGTTGCAAGATGTAACATATTTGGGATACAGTTCCATCCAGAGAAAAGTCAGAGGAACGGTATAACAGTGATTAAAAATTTTCTGGAATTTTAATTGTTTGATTATTTATAGGACAGTGTGAAATGACAATCTTTTACCCTGCAATTGATTTAAAAGATTCTTCCTGTGTTCGTTTATACCAGGGGAATATGGATGAGTTTGTAATTTTTAACAAAGACCCTGTGTCTCAGGTAAAAATTTTTGAGAAAAGTGGTTGTGAGTGGATACATATAGTTGATCTTAATGGAGCCATACAAGGGAAAAGTATACATGGTAGTATTGTAAGAGAGATGCTATCTGCTGCTCCTGGTTTATCCTTTCAGCTTGGTGGTGGAGTAAGATCGATAGAGGATATATACTTCTGGATAAAACAGGGAGTTAATAGGGTTGTGTTAGGTAGTATGGTGGCTCACAATCCAGATTGTATTTATGATGTGGTAAAGAAATTTGGTGATAAAGTAGCTGTATCTGTTGACTGTAGGAATGGTTTTGTTAGTGCAGATGGTTGGGTAAATACACTAAATATAGATATTGTAAAGTATGTTAAGCATCTTAGTGAGTCTGGGGTTAGAACTATAATTGTAACAGATATTGAAAGAGATGGTACAATGCGAGGTAGTAATATCAGTATGGTGAGGAATGTATTAGATACAGTATCATCTATAGACGTGATTGCTTCGGGAGGAATATCATCGATTGAAGATATAAAGGAGTTAAAATCAGCTTGCCCGGAAATAAAAGGGGTGATATCTGGAAAGGCTCTTTATGAAAAGAAGTTAAGCGTGACTGATGCTATAGATGTACTGCGTAGTGATGGAAGTATAGATGCTTAAACATAGAGTTATAGCTTGCCTTGATATAAACAAAGGAAGAGTTGTAAAAGGAGTGGAATTTCGCGATTTGATTGATGCGGGGGATCCTGTTGAGGCGGCTATAAAATACGATCATGATGAAGTAGATGAGCTGTGTATATTAGACATATCAGCTAGTCATGAAGACAGGTCTGCAACTTTTGATGTTATTGAGAAGATAACCAGTAAATGTTTTATGCCTGTTACTGTAGGTGGAGGAGTAAGAACGTTAGATGATGTACGGGAGCTTTTGCTCAGAGGTGCAGATAAGGTTTCTATTAATTCCTCAGCTGTTAGTGATCCATCTCTGATTAGGGCAGCAGCAGATGTTTTTGGTTCTCAGTGTATTGTAGTAGCGATAGATGCTAAGTCGGATGTATCTCGTGGTGATGATAAGAAGCACTGGAAAGTATGCACTCATGGGGGACACAGAGACACAGATATAGATGCGATAGAATTTGCAAAAAGAATGGAAGAAATGGGTGCAGGTGAAATACTTCTGACATCTATGGATAATGATGGAACTCGTAAAGGGTATGATCTGGACTTAACAAGAAATATAGCAGATGTTGTAAGTATACCAGTGATAGCTTCAGGTGGGGTAGGATCATTACAAGATATGGTTGATGGGATTATCATAGGTGGTGCAAGTGCTGTACTTGTTGCATCTATTTTCCACTTTGGGATATATACGGTGCAGGAAGCAAAAGATTATATGCATAAGAATGGGGTGCAAGTTAGATTGTATGAAAAACAGTAATGAAGTAGATATATTATATACTTTGAATGAAATAATAAAAGAACGTTCTCGATGTGAAGATTGCGATAGCTCTTATGTTGCTTCCCTTATGAAAAGGGGAACTTGTCGCTGTGCACAGAAGTTTGGTGAAGAGGCCGTTGAGCTTGTGATATCTGTTTCTTCAAACAGTAGTTATAGTGAGTCAGTAGGCGAGGCTGCTGATGTTTTATTCCACTATATGGTGCTTTTACAAAGTAGTAAAATAGAGTTTTCACATGTTTTAGAAGAGTTGGTTAAGCGTAATCAGCAGAAGTAGTGATTATAATATTAGTGTTGTGAAGGTAAGAATGAACGATCAATATGATGAGAACAATGTTTTTGCTAAGATTTTACGTGGGGATATTCCGTGTAAATCAATAAAGGAAACAGATTACAGTTTGGCATTGTATGATATAAATCCGCGTGCCCCAGTGCATATTCTAGTTATCCCAAAGGGAAAATATGTTAACTATAATGATTTTATTTCGAAATCATTACAGGAAGAAAGAGAAGATTTTTTCCTTCTTGTACATTCTATAGCTAAGGAATACGCTTCTTCAGATGGTTTTCGTATAGTTAGCAATAATGGAGCGGATGGAGGGCAAGAGGTGCCACACCTACATTTCCATATTTTATCAGGAAAGGTGATGGAAGCACTGTAAAAGTTGTAGGGGAGTATATTTTAGAAATATGACACGTGACTATGATGAAGCAACTCCTGTTATATCTCAGTATCTTAAAATAAAGCAGGAACATCCAGATTCTGTGTTATTCTTCCGTATGGGTGATTTCTTTGAATTATTCTTTGAGGATGCTGTTATAGCAGCTGATATATTAGGTATTACTCTGACAAAAAGAGGGAAGTTTAAAGATCAAGACATCCCTATGTGTGGAGTTCCTGTAAATAAGTATGAAAAATATCTTCATGATCTTGTAAGAGGTGGGTTAAAAGTTGCTTTATGTGACCAGACAGAGACCTCTGAAGATGCCAGGAAGAGAGGGGCAAAGTCCGTTGTTAAAAGAGAGGTAGTTAGGATTATAACCGCAGGGACTCTTACAGAAGAGAGTTTGTTAAGTGGAAATAAAGCAAACTATCTATCTGCATGTCTTATTAGAGGTAATACTTTTTCATTTGCATGGGTAGAATTATCAACTGGGGAGAGTCGTGTAATATCAGCTGATCTGAAAAGATTTGATGAAATTTTTCTGAGGATAAATCCTAGTGAATTTATTATTAGAAATTCACTAGAAATACCTGACGATATATGGTCTTTCATAAAAGAACTTGGAACAGTTATTACATTTGTATCTGATTCTAGCTTTAATGCTGAACGTGCAAAGAAACGGCTGGAGGATGTTTACAAAATTATTGATTTTCAGATATTTGCAGACTTTACACAGGATGAATATTCAGTAATGGGCGCTGTATATGATTATGTGGAAATAACGCAGAAGAAAGCATATGTTATGCTGCAACAGCCTATATGTGAAAATCTGGATAAATCTGTACAGTTTGATTATAACACATGGGAAAGTCTGGAGGTCACCAAGACTAATAGAGGTACTTATAAGGGATCTTTACAGTCTTTCTTAGATCATACCATGACAAGTTGTGGTGCAAGACTACTGGGGCAATGGATATCTCAGCCAGTAACAGACATCAATATCATAAGAAGGCGCGCAGATTGCGTTGAATATTTTTATCAGGAGCATGAGAAACGTACTCTTCTTAGAAAGATTATATATAAGATGCCTGATGCAGAAAGAATTATCTCTAGAATTGTAATGGGAAGAAGTAACCCACGAGATCTATATAATCTTGGAAAAACTTTGGAGCAGGCCACAGAGGTGTGGAGATTCTTATTATTATACAAGTCTGAGGCTGTAATATCGGTACCTGATGTGATCATTGGCTTTATAGATGGTTGGAATGATTTTACAGCTCTAATCCATGAGATTAGCATATCATTAGTGGAAGCACCTCCTTATATAATAAAAAATGGTGATTTTATAGCTTCAGGATATAGTCATGCTCTTGATGAAATACGGAAGATAAGAGACGATTCTCAATCAATACTAATGAAAATGCAGCGTAAATATCAGGATGAAACGGGGATAAACAATCTAAAGATAAAAAATAATAATGTTCTTGGATATTTTATTGAAGTTACCGAAAGTCAGTCGGAAAATATGTTTAGTGACAACTTAATAACAAAGTTTGTACACAGACAAAGTCTTAAAGGAGCCGTACGTTTTACTACAGCCGAATTATCTGATCTAGAGATAGAGATAGGACGATCTTTTTCTCAGGCTATTTCCATAGAGATTGAAATCTTTGAGAAAATATGTGAAATGGTGATTAGTATGCAAGACAATATTAGGCAGTGTTTTGCTTTAATATCGGAGTTAGATGTTATTTTATCGTTTAGCCATATAGCAAATGCAAAAATGTGGGTAAGACCTGAAGTAGATGATTCTCTCGCTCTAGAGGTGGTTGGAGGCTGGCATCCCATTGTACATGATACTTTAATGCATGAAAAAGGAGCAGGAAGTTTTATTGTAAATGACTGTATTATACATACAGATATGCATCACCAGTCCTTATGGTTGATAACAGGACCTAATATGGCTGGGAAGTCAACATTTCTGAGACAGAACGCTATAATTATTATTCTGGCTCAAATTGGATGTTTTGTGCCTGCATCAAAAGCTAGAATAGGGGTTGTGAATCAGATCTTCTCAAGAGTAGGGGCTTCTGATGATTTAGCTCGTGGGAGGTCAACTTTCATGGTGGAGATGATTGAAACCGCAACTATTCTAAATAGAGCAAATGAGAGAGCTTTTGTTATTTTTGATGAAATAGGACGTGGAACTTCAACTTATGATGGCTTATCAATAGCATGGGCAGTTGTAGAGTATCTTCATAATGTAAATAAATGTCGTACTCTTTTTGCTACTCATTATCATGAACTTGGGTATGCAGCTAATAAACTGCATAATATTAGAAATATGACAGTCAAAATAAAAGAATGGCATGATGATATAGTATTATTGCATAAGATAGAAGATGGAGTTGCTAGAGGATCTTATGGTATTAAGGTTGCTCGCTTAGCTGGATTACCAATAGATGTAGTGCAAAGAGCGCAGGAATTATTATATGCTTTTGAAGGGGAGCATATAAATGCATTATCGGATACTCTAAAGAAGTTTATAGATAGCCCAGAATGTCTTGATGTAAACAAGACATCTGCTCATAGGGCAATTGGTGAGCTCTCTCACAGAGAGTACTCATGGTGTAGTGCTATGCAAGAGTATATGTCACAAATTAATCCAGATAATATGAGTCCTAAAGAAGCTTTAGATGCTCTTTATAATATACATAACATAATGGAGCATTAGCCTTTTTTATTTTTAGTAGCCTTTGTCTTCTTGCTACCTGGAGATGTTTGTTTCTTTGCAATAAGATCTACGCATTTCTCAACATCGAAAGTATCTATATCTTCTTCTGAGGTTAGCGCTACTTTTACAGTATTCCATTTTATATATGGACCGAATCTCCCTTTCATTATTGATATAGTACCTTTTTTTGTTGGATGTTCGCCGATTACCTTAATAACAGTTTTAGCTATTTTCTCAGATAACATTGTAACAGCTGCGTTGACACCGATGCTAAACACATCACTGTTATTTTTCAGATTCACAAATATCCCGTTACTAGCAATATAAGCTCCAAAACGCCCTATATTAGCAGTAATCATATGTCCAGTTTCTGGGTGTATACCCAGATCTCTAGGTAAAGAAAGCAGTTCTTTTGCTTTATCAAGAGTTATTTGATCAGGTGGTGTTCCTGGAGGCAAGGAAGCTCTTTTAGCTTTTTTACCAGATACTTTATCTTCTTCTCCTAATTGGAGATATGCGCCAAAACGCCCATTGCGTAGTAAAATATTAATACCATCATCATCTTTACCTATGATAACGTCGCCAGTTGCGTTTATGGAACTACCATCCCCATAAGGAGTATGATCATTTCTATATGACAGTGACCTTGTGAATACGCATGTGGGATAATTATTGCATCCTACAAATGGAGCAAATCTACTATTTTTCAAAGACAATATACCATCTTTACAGGCTGGACATGCTCTCATGTAAGTTGAATCTACATCTTTCTGAAAAATAATAGGAGAAATTCCCACTTCTATTTTCTCAAGCACATCATATATTCTTAACTGTTCTGCCATTTCAACGTTTTGCAGGAAGCTACTCCAGAAATCTTTCAACAGCCTCTTCCATGTCATCTTTCCTGCAGCCACATCATCCAGCTGTTCTTCCAGATCAGCTGTAAAGTCGTATTCCACATACTTATTGAAGAAGCTTTTTAAGAAGGCTGTAACAAGTATACCTTTATCTTCCGCATACATCTTCCGCCCTTCGCTACGGGCGTACCCTCTACTCTGTATAACATTTACTATTGATGCATAGGTAGAAGGTCTTCCAATCCCTATTTGTTCCATCTTTTTTACAAGAGATGCTTCTGTATATCTTGGGGGAGGATTAGTGAAATGCTGAGCAGGTAATAAAGTGTTGCACCGCATACTAATTCCTTCCGTAATTTCTGGGATGGTCTGGACATTTGATTCTTCCTGATGGTCTGTATCTTCTTCATACAGTTTAAGAAAGCCATAGAATTTAATTATTTGTCCATGTGCAGAAAATGTACTGCTGTGGTCATGCCCCTCAATTTCCAGAGTAGTACGTTCAACAATAGCATCTGACATTTGGGAAGCAACAGCCCTTTTCCATATTAGTTCATAGAGCTGATAACAGTCTTTAGGTGCAGATAAAAGTTGATCTGGGGTAACATACACATTAGTAGGTCGTATACATTCGTGAGCTTCTTGAGCATTCTTCTGTTTACTTTTAAAAACATTATGCTTGTCTGGGATAAATGATTCTCCGAACTTCTCTTGAATTATTGACCTGATATCATGAATTGCATCGATTGCCATATCTACGCCATCAGTTCTCATATATGTAATAAGACCAGTTGTGTTTCCATTTACTGTTAGTCCCTCATATAATTTCTGAGCAACCTGCATGGTTTTTGATGGAGAAAATCCCAGTTTACGACTGGCTTCCTGCTGTAAGGATGAAGTAATGAAAGGAGGAGAAGGCTTACGATGAACAATCTTTCTTTTTACAGAAGCTGCATTAAAATTTAGAGTTTTCAGATAGTTAATTAAGTCATCACATTCTTTCTGCGTTTTGAGTGCAAATTTATCAATCTTTTCTCCATTAATTTTGGTAAGGGTAGATGATATTATTTGAGATTCTTCTTGGAAGAAATCCCCTTCTATAGTCCAATATTCCTGCTTCTCAAACTGTTCAATATCTATTTCACGCTCTACAACCAGCCGTAGGGCAGGAGATTGTACTCTTCCAGCTGATTTTGAGCCTGGCAGCTTCCTCCATAGTACAGGAGATATAGTAAATCCAACAAGGTAATCCAAGGATCTTCTGGCGATGTATGCATTAACAAGATTAGTGTCAATAGAGCGTGGATTTTTCACAGATGACAAAATAGCATTTTTAGTAATTTCGTGGAAGGTTATACGCTCTACCTTCAGTTTGTTTTTTATCTTTGATGGCAAAGAAATGGCTGATTCTATATGCCATGCTATAGCTTCCCCTTCACGATCCGGGTCTGTCGCAAGAATTAAATGAGGATCTTCTTTCAGAGCATTTTCTATCTCACGAAGATGTTTCTTTGATCCAGCATCAATTTCCCATGACATATCAAAGTCATTATTAGGATCTACACAGCCAGAACGTGATGGAAGATCTCTTACATGTCCATAAGATGCCAATACAGAGAAGCTCTTCCCAAGATATTTTTTTATAGTGGTCGCCTTTGAGGGCGATTCGACAACAACAACAGGCACAATAAATCCAAGTAATATAAAATGTTAAGACGGTTATCCAAAAGATCAAAATTAGTTCGCAGTATGATACTATTGTACTGAACCATGAACATAGGTTTAATCTTTCAGAGCAACTTTACTCTTGGAAATATATATGATGTTTCCAGCTAGATTCAACTCTAGAATAAGAGTATTTGCTAGTCTAGCTGGTATTTGCAATATTCTTATGATTTCATCAATCTCAACAGGAGTGTAATTACAAAGAGATAATATCTTATCTCTTAACTGTTGGTGCTCTTTAGAGTTTGTATCAATTGCAGGTAAATCGTTAGACCATTCATGTGCCGAATTGTCAAAAAGATGGTTTTCAGGAATTAGATCAGCAGTCCTAGAAGAATCTATCACTTCCATAATATCACTGGCAGACCTTATTAAGGTCGCTCCTTCTCTAATCATTTGATTGCATCCACCAGCCCTAGGATCTAAAGGATGTCCAGGTACGGTCATAACTTCACGCCCTTGCTCTAGGGCATACTGAGCTGTAATAAGTGATCCTGATTTTTCACTTGCCTCGATAACTAGAAGACCATGTGATAACCCAGATATTATACGGTTTCTTCTTGGAAAATGTCTCTGATGAACTTTCATCCCAATAGGCATTTCTGAAACAATAGCACCATGTTCCTGTATCTCATGATATAGCTTTGTATTTTCAGGGGGGTAAATAAAGTCAACCCCTCCTGCAAGTACTGCTATAGTGCCATGGTTAATAGCCCCCCAATGAGCAGATGAATCTATGCCACGTGCCATCCCAGATACTATACGACACCCATTTTCTACTAGTTCTCCAGCTATCTGGAATGCAAATTTACCAGATATAGCAGATGAATTTCGTGACCCAACAATTGCAATTAATGGTTCATGTTGCAAAATATCTGTATATCCTTTTACCCATAGAACAATAGGAGGAGAGTAAATATGGAAAAGTTGACTAGGGTATAATTTATCTCCAATAAAGGACAGAGTGGCACCAACTTTCAAGCCGCTCTCCATTTCTTGTATAGCGTCTATTTGAGAACAAACTTTATATTTCTTGGAGTTCCCTCCTTTTTTTGATAATTCTGGTAAAGCTTCAAGAGCTTTTGTGACGCTTCTAAAATTACAAAGCAATCTTATAAAAGTTATAGGACCAACATTGTCAGAACGAATTAGCCGAAGAAAATCTATTTTTTCTTTTTCATCAGAAGGAACGCAACATTGTGGAAATGGCAATGAATGAGAGAGGGAGGAATTGTTATGAAACATTATTGCTTATGCCCTTTTTTTATAGACGATAATTTTGGTTCTTCACGATGTATTATTCTTGATATATTAGCTGAGTGTCTATATACGATTACTGCAGCAATTAGTCCTGATGGAAGAAAGACTTCTGTATCTCCTGTAAATAAGAATAATACAGGAGATAGAGTCGCAGATATTACAGATGCAAGGCTAACATATCTAAAACATAGCAATACAAATACCCATGTGACAAAGCATATTATGCTTACAGGAAAAGACCAGTAAAGGAATACACCAAAGCCTGTTGCAACACCTTTTCCTCCTTTCATTTTTAACCATATAGGGAAGCAATGCCCCACAACAGCCGCTACTCCAGCTAATAAAGAGGATGGGAAGTCAAATATTCCATCTATAATCCATACAGCAAGATAACTTTTGAGTAAATCAAAGATGAGAGTTAATAAGGCAGCTAGTTTATTTCCTGTACGGAGGACATTTGTTGCTCCTATATTACCAGAACCAGTTTTTCTGATATCTTTAGATTGTGTGATATACGTAATAATTAGACCAAAAGGAATGGATCCAGCAAAATAACCAATCGCTATACACGCTATTATCTTTAGTATATCAACGTCAAGAATGTACATTTATTGAAGACCTGTTGTGTTATAGAGTAGAATGGGAGGAGTTAAAGACCTGCCTCCCATTGACAAAAGTTCTAAGCACTCTACCAGTGAGTGTTAAGTTGTGAAAAGGAGAATTCTTGGACTTGGATAGAAGGTCATGACGTTTGACTTCCCATTTCTGATTAATATCAAATAGAACAAGATCAGCAGGAGAACCAGGAGAAATATGACCTGTATTTTGTTTAAGAATCTTAGATGGATTAAGGGATAGGCATCTGAATAACTGAGGAAGCGTCACATAATGATTAAAATATAGATTGAGACTTGCTGATAGTAATGTTTCAAGTCCAATTGCACCACTTGCAGCCTGGTGGTAAGGAAGACGTTTAGATTCTTCGTCCTGTGGGCGGTGTGCAGAAGTGATAACATCAATAATACCGTTTGCAATGGCCTGCACAACATGATGTCTATCATATTCAGATCTAAGAGGGGGGGTTACTCTGGAGAATGTCTTATAATTCAGAATAGCATCTTCATTAAAGAAAAGGTGCATGACAGAAGCTGAAGCTGTAATTTGCAAGTTGTTTTCTTTAGCTTTACAAATACTTTCAAGAGCTTTCTTAGATGATAGCTGATCTGCATGGTATCTTGCTTTGCTTATTTCGACCAAGCGTATGTCACGCTCAAGGGCAATAGCCTCAGCAAGCACATGCACAGATGGCAGTCCCATCCTTGTGGCAGTTACCCCAGATGTGGCGCATTTATTTAGAGAAAGATCAGCATCATGAGGATGATACATTATTAGATTCTCAGTCGAGGTAGCATACTCCAGGCATTTACACATAATACCTGTATTCTTTATTTGAGAATAAGCATTACTCAAAGCTACCGCACCAGAGTCCTTAAGAAACTGGTACTCTGTCATCATCTGTCCCTGAAGACCTTTCGTCATAGCGGCTGTAGGGAGTACTTTCACAGGAGATGCCTCTTTTGCCCTATGATGTATAAACTCGACCATAGCAGGGTCATCTATTACTGGGAGAGTATCTGGCTGAGTAACTATGGTTGTTATTCCTCCAGCAGCAGCAGCATGACCTCCAGAATTAAAACTCTCTTTATGTCTTGCGCCAGGTTCGCCTATAAAGACGTGCATATCAACAATGCCTGGTGCTAAACAATACCCATTGCAATCAATAGAAGTTTCCCCATCATACGTGCTGAAATGCTCATGAGACCGTATAACCTCCTGAATTATACCATCAGCAATTTTAATAGAACCTGGTCCATCATAGTCTGTAAGTGGGTCTATTAGTCTAGAATTGTGTAAAATGAAAGGTGCCATGTTACACCCCCTGATCACTAAGTATATCTAACACTGCCATTCTAACGGCAACACCAGTGGAAACCTGCTCATGAATAACAGAACGATTAATATCATCTGCTACGTTGGAATCTATCTCAACCCCTCTGTTTATAGGCCCAGGGTGCATGACAATAACGTTAGGTTTTGCACGCGACAGTTTGTTATAATCAAGCCCAAAACGGTGGAAGTATTCCCGTGTACTAGGGATAAAAGATTCCGACATTCTTTCTGTTTGTAATCTTAAAATCATGACAACATCACAATTCAACAGCCCGTCATATATATTATGGTATACTGTAACACCCAATTTTTCTATATCGCATGGAATAAGAGTTTCTGGTGCAATGATCCTTACTTCGTTGTGTAATTTTGTTAGAAGAAAAATATTCGATCTGGCAACCCTGCTATGAAGCACATCTCCACAAATTGCTACTACCAGCCCGTTAATACGCTGCTTATGGTGTAGTATTGTCAGCGCATCCAAAAGAGCTTGTGTTGGGTGCTCATGTGTGCCATCTCCAGCATTTATAACCGAACAGTTAATCTTCTGGGACAATATCTTGGCTGTTCCGGATTCTGAGTGTCTGACCACAAGAATATCTGGGCTCATTGCGTTCAATGTAAGAGCTGTATCAAGTATGGTCTCCCCTTTTTTTATGGAGCTAACCCTTGGGTTCATATTCATGACATCAGCACCAAGCCTTTTCCCTGCAATTTCAAAACTTGTCTGTGTCCTGGTGGAATTCTCAAAAAAAAGATTCACCTGAGTTTTCCCACTCATGATGCTTTTATCATGCTTTTTCCCACTACGAGAACATGATACGTAATATTTAGCTCGATCAAGAATTGAATATACCTCTTCTTTACTTAGCTCTTCTATACCTAACATATGGTGAATCATATAATCACGCCGACTGATAAATAAAGTACGATACCCGGCATTATATATGATATTTTTAAATTTGTTAGGATGTATATATTGTTATATTTAATATTTGGAGGTACATTTTGATAAATTATGATGATTTTCTAGCGGTATCTTTAGAATGCTCCAAGGAAGCAGGAGAGAATATAAGGAATATTCGCGCTACAGGGAATATCAATACAAAGTTTAAAGAAGATGGTTCTCCAGTTACAGATGCAGATATAGTGGCTGATCATGTGATTCGTAGTGCATTTACAAAGTATTTTCCTAGCCTAGATGTAATATCCGAGGAAATGGAATCGTGGAATGCATTCAATTTGCAGGATCATAATCTATTTGTTCTTGTAGATCCTCTGGATGGTACTAGTGGTTTTATTAATGGTAGCGACCAATTTACAATAAATATATCTCTTGTAGAGAATGGTTTCCCTGTTATTGGTGTATTATATATTCCAGAGTTATATCTTATGTGTTGGAATGATTCTTCAAATATAGTATGGGAAGAGAATGTAAGTACCAGTGTTATCAGGAAGATTAATAAATTTAATTCATCCAGTACAGATATAGCGCGGATTGCAAGATCAATAGGAAATTTTGATGAAAATACTAATGCATATATTCAGTCTTCGTACGTAGATTATAGTCTTTATGAAATAGCTTCTTCTATAAAATTTCTGCACTTAGCCAGCGGGAATGTTGATGTTTATCCTCGTATTGCACCTATTATGTTGTGGGATATAGCGGCAGGGGATTCTATTATAAGGGCTCTTGGTGGGGGAGTTATGCATTTGTATGAAAGAACCCTGCTAAACTATAAACGTAGCACATTCTATACGCCTCCGTTTATTGCTGCAGTGAATGCTGATAAAGTAGTCTGGCCTAATTGATTTTATCCAAAGATTTATCCAACACCTTCGTCTCTACATGATCCCATATTGTTTGTGCTATGTTTATGGATCGGAAGTATTCAATCTCCTGTATGCCTGTTGGGGATGTTAGATTTACTTCGGTTAGATATCCACCTATGATATCAAGACCTGCAAAAATCAATCCTTTTTCTTTAAGCATGGGAGATATTTTATCACAAATCATCAGGTCTCTTTCTGTAAGTGTTGTATCATGTGCTACCCCCCCAACATGCATATTAGAGCGTACATTATTGCCTGTTGTTACTCTGTTGATTGCTCCAGCTACTTCTCCGTTTATCAGAATAACTCTTTTATCCCCATCAGCAACAGCAGGTAAAAATTGTTGAATAATAAAAGGTTCTTTAGATAAAGAGCACAGCATCTCACATAGGGATTCTAAATTAGGATCATTATGGGTAATTTTGAATACTCCATATCCTCCATTATTATACAGAGGTTTAATAATGATATCCTTGTACTTTTCTCTGAATTTTCTTATACGATCTGGCTCACGTGATATAAGAGTTGGTGGGATAAATTCCTTGAAGCGAGAGACTAGGATTTTTTCGGGAAGATTCCTTACCCAGAACGGATCATTGAATATTACCGCATTATCAACAAGATCAAGCAAATATGTAGTTGTTATGTAAGCAGTATCAAAAGGTGGATCCTGACGAAGCCATATAACATCCATTTCTTCAAGGTGTATGTCACTTATGAATTCGCTGTTTGCAATAGGTGAGTAAGAGTCTGCTTGCAAAGTTATCTTGTGTCCTGATGCAACAAGTAATCCTTCCTCATAACTTAACCTATCTGGAGTATATACATAAATAGTATGACCACGCTTCTGCGCTTCAAACGCAATGCGGAAGCTGCTATCTACCTTAATATCTATTCCTTCTATAGGATCCATCTGAAAAGCTACTTTTAGATGCCTAGATGCCATACCAATGCCTCATACGTAATATAATAAGCCGTATTTAATATTTATACATGTTGTTTGCGCTCATCTTTATGAATTATATATGATATTACCCGATTCACATTTTTTATACCTCTGGCAATATTGGTTACTCGCATATGTTCTTCATCGTCTTGTGCAATCCCAATGAAGTAAACATTGCCTCTTACCACTACGACATCGTAATTGATAGAGTCAATATGTTTATCGAATGTTATTTTCTGTGTAATTTCAAACTTGATAGATAAATCAGATAGAAAACCCTGATCACTTTTAGGGGAAACAAATACATCTTCATAAATATCAAGAACACCTTCTGTATTTTTGACGATATTTATAAGTGCTATTTTATCTTTCTTTGTACTCACTCTGCCAAATACATAAACATTCCCTTCTAGAACTCTGATGATAGAATCATCAAAAATAGCGTCAGATACTTCTAATACCTTAGCACGTACTTTTAGAGATAGAATCTTATCATTAATGGCATTCCCAACAGTACGTTCCTGAGCGTATGCAAGGCCTACCTCGCCAAACGCTACAACACCAGAACCCGCCACACAACCACTAAGCGAGGCAACTGTAAGGAACAGACAGCATAATCGAAAGATAATTTCTACATACATTGTTTTCATAGTTCAAAATTCACATGACCACACGTTTTCAACTGTATCTATTTTGCCGTTGGGATAGACAAAAGCAGCATCAAATCGCACATAATCGTTAAAAACACCCACACTTTTAGCAATATAACATATAGCAGCTTTTTCTAAACGCTTCAACTTTGTTACTGAAATAGATTCTCTGGAATACTCTACAGTGCTTCTAGCCTTTACTTCAATGAAAATTATAACGTCTGACATACGCATTATCACATCTATTTCTCCTTCAGGAGTGCGTTCACGTGTAGCTAATAAGCTGTAACCCATGTCAATATAGTGCCTGACTACCGCCTCTTCTGCTGAGAGCCCCCATAAGTATGATGCTAATTTATCATTCTTCGCCATCATATGCCTCTTTATTGTCTAACGCATTATGAGTATGCTTTAATAACTGTATAGCACGTTTGTATACAGTATTTTTGCGTACTCCGTGTATATACGAAACTACAGTAGAGAGATCTTTTACTGACTTAATCTTAGAACTGTATTCCATGATTATTAAATCTAACTCTCTATCTTTTGATTCTATTTGTTGGCTATCCAGCTCTGTATAACGTGTGTCGACAATGATTGCGATCTCACCTTTTATTTTTACATATTGCCCAAGAATGCCTCCAATATCTTGTAGGGTGCCTGATATTACCTCCTCAAATCGTTTTGTAATTTCACGGGCAACTGTCGCATGTTTATTGCCGAATACCTGGAGCAAATCGTTAATGGTATCTATAACTCTTTCGGGGGATTCATAGATCACCATTGTAGTCTGCAATGACTGATACTTACTTAGGAATGAAATGCGTTGACTGGTTTTTCTGGGAGGGTATCCGATGAACATGAAGTTATTTGTAGGTAACCCAGATATTGTTAACGCAGCTATAGCCGCGCAAGGGCCAGGAATGGAAAATACTTTTAAATGCTCACAAGTAACCGCTTTTACAATTTCGTATCCTGGGTCGGATATAAGAGGGGTACCTGCATCGCTGGTATATGCAACTGTTTTCCCTGTACGTATTATATCCAGTATATATTGTAGCTGGTTATTACTACTGTGATCATGGTATGCAATACAAGGTCTGGAATCTATAGATATATTGTGAATTGTTAAAAGTTTTTTTGTGCGTCTGGTGTCTTCACACACAATAACATCTGCAATTGACAGAACATCGATAGCTCTTAGAGTGATATCTTTACTGTTACCGATTGGCGTTGATATTAAATATAACCCAGGCTCCATTTTTCCCTGATGTGTATGTACTATGTATGCTTTACATAACAAAATATATACAACCTGTCACTAGTGACGTATTACTATATATCTGTTATGGTTGCATAACTCTGAACAACGCACATTGTACATCATGGGGAGAGATTTTGAAAGGATTTGTAGGTTTATTATACACGTTTATGTGTGCGACTGTTTTTGTTTCGTGTGGTAGCAATATTATGACTGTAAATATACCACAGTCAGAAGACAGAGGTTTATCGGGTTCGCAGGATATAGATACAATAAATAACTCTGAAACATCTAAAACAGTTGATGAGCAGAGTAAAAATATAGTGTATGCCTGGAATCAAGGGGATATTGTTTATTATAATGAAAATTCACGATCTGATAGCGATGTAGGAACGGGAACCCCTGTAAGGAACAAAGATAGAAAATCAGCAAGTTCGGTTATTAATGTAGCATTATTGCTACCCACAGGAGACACTAGGGAGTTGGTACGTGATTTATCCTGGTCTATATATGAAGCTGCACGAATGGCTCTTTCAGACATGCAGGGAGGGGGGAGAATAAGACTGGTACTATATGATACTGCGTCTGGAGCAGCAAAAGTGGCAGCACAGGATGCTTTACATGATGAGGCAGATATTATTCTTGGTCCTTTATTCGCGGAAAACCTCGATGTTGTGCGAGGTGTAGTGCATAAATACAAGATTCCAGTGTTATCCTTCTCAACGGAAAGTGGTAAAGCTGGTAACGGGGTATACCTTATGGGTTTTATACCTAAACAGGAGGTATGTAAGATAATGGATTATGCATTACTACGAGGGTACCGAAATTTTGTAATTTTTGCCCAGGATGGTCGATATGGGGATGCCGTAGTACGCATTATGGATAAAATAGCTGATAATCCCGAGGTCAATATAATTGAAACAGTGAGGTATTCGTCTGGTTATAAGGGGATTGAAACGGCTGTTGGTGAGTATGCAAGTGTGTACATGATATCAGAAGATGATGGGGAAGAGGAGATCTCTGAGGCTTATGAGAATGAGCTTGAAAATACTATGTCAGACACACCAGACACAATAGAACCTAAAATTGACGCAATATTATTAGCTGATGGTGGTAAGAATTTGCAGACTCTTGCTGCTTATCTTGCCTATAATGATCTGGATACAAAGTCTACTAAACTTTTAGGTTTAGGGGGCTGGAAGTCGGATATAACTCATAGAGAAAGTATTCTACGTGGCGGGTGGTTTGTTGCGCCACATTCCCTATATTTGGATCGTTTTTATGCTGATTTTGATAGAATGTATGGTTATGCGCCAACAGAATTATCAGCTTTAGGGTATGATGCTATGGCTGCTGTAGGGGTGATGGTTGCAGAGCAAGAGAAATATCAAGATAGACACCTATTTGATGTTAGACGTATTACTGATAATAATGGTTTCTACGGTGTAATGGGGGCATTCCGCTTCAATTATAATGGAGAAAACGATAGAAATCTTGCTGTCTTGGAAGTAAATAAGGATTCTTTCAGTGTAGTGGAGAAAGCAAGCAGGAAATCATTCGCTTTAGACTTTTTATCACAAGAATGCCACTGAAATGCCCCCCCTTTTTAATAATTCTCACAATAGAGAATATAGGAGGATAGATTGAATTTATTCGGATCATTCTCAGTTGTTGGTTTGCTGATTCTCTGTAGTCGTATCCTGGGATTTTTCAGAGATATAATGATAGCCCGCTTATTAGGTACTGGAGTGGAAGCTGAGGCATTCTTTACAGCATTCCGTCTTCCTAATCTTTTTAGAAGATTGTTTGCAGAAGGAGCGTTTAATGCTGCATTTGTACCTCTATTTTCCAAGAAATATCAGTCTGAATCCCTTGATGAGGCATTAAATTTTGCAGAAGAGATTTATTCATGGTTATTGGTATTATTAATAGTGTTTTTTGTTATTTCACAGTTATTAATGCCTTTTCTGGTGATGGGGTTAGCGTATGGATTTCATGATGACCCTGAGAGAATGTCTCTGACGGTACTGTATTCGCGAATAACATTTGCATACCTTATATTTATGTCTTTATTGGCGTTAATGTCAGGGATACTTAATACTTTAAACTATTTTATAATAACCTCAGCAGTATCGCTATGTCTGAATATAGTATTAGTAGCGGGGATTTATACTGCATACATAAAGGGGTGGTCAGTAGGGCTTACAATGGCATGGGGAGTCTTTTTCTCTGGAATACTACAGTATTTCATGGTGTGGTACTCATTAAAGGCAGAAAATATAAGACTCAAATTAAGAAGGCCTCGTCTTACGCAGAACGTGAAAGATATTTTAAAAATAGGATTCCCAGGATTTATAACTGGCAGTGTTATGCAGCTTAATCTCCTTGTTAGTACTCAGATAGCATCAGGGTTTAAGGGGAGTATAGCGTGGATTCACTTTGCAGATAGATTATATCAGCTTCCTCTTGGCATTATAGGGGCAGCGGTTGCAATAGTATTGCTTCCTAAATTGTCAGGTTTTGTCAAGTCTGATGATATGGATAATTTGTGTTTGTATATGAAAAAGTCATCCATATTCTGTATATTCTTCGCTTTACCTTTATCAGTTGCGATGTGTGTGATCCCATACCCTATTGTATCATTATTATTTGAGGGGAATAGCTTTACAAAAGCAGATGTTCGTAATACGGCAGATATTCTCCAGATATTTTCTATAGGAGTAGTTCCTTATATTTTTGTAAAGCTGCTAAATACTGTATATTTTGCATATGAAAATACAAAGAAGCCTATGTATTATGGTATTGGTACTGTTATTATTAATGTGGTATTAAGTTATATGCTTATGGATACGTTAGGGTTTCTGGCTGTACCTATGGGTAGTGTAGTAGCTGTATGGTGTAATTTAATTATGTTATGGGTGGGTTTGTTAAGGTATGAGATGAAAATAGCAAGTTCTATATTTCATATATACTTTGTATATTTCACGATTGCCAGTACAGTTATGGCTATTATCATGGTATGGATGTGCAATAACTATTATGATGCTTTTGCTGTTGGGGCAGAGAAGTACTTGATTCCCATTTGTATAATGGGTGTAGGGGCATTCTTATATTTTGTTATAAATATTTTGTGTGCTGGGTTATGGCGACGGGAAGCAAGAGTAAATCTTGTGAGTTTTCTGCGCTCTATGTAATTACTATAGTTTAATATTAAGGAATAGGTATATGGTAGACCAACATGCTCAGCGGGTATTCTCTGGGATACAACCAACTGGTTCTCTGCATATAGGAAATTATATTGGAGCTGTGCAACAGTTCGTTGACATGCAATATAGAGAATCATGTTTCTTCTGTATTGCAGATATGCATGCTTTAACGGTAAAGTATGACGCTGTGTCTTTAAAGCAGTCTGTGTATGACACTGTTTGTCTTTTTCTTGCGTGTGGGATAAATCCTAATAAAGCAACAATATTTATACAAAGTCATGTGTCTGCTCATGCCGAGCTAGCGTGGATTTTATCATGTGTTGCAAGAATTGGATGGCTTAACAGAATGACACAGTTTAAAGAGAAAGCAGGGAAAAATGCAGAAAATGTATCTGTAGGTTTATATACATACCCTGTTCTTATGGCTGCGGATGTTCTTGCATATAAAGCAACAGATATTCCCGTAGGAGACGATCAAATACAGCATGTTGAGTTGATAAGGGATATAGTGGCACGCTTTAACCAGAGCTGTGGCAAGAATGTGTTCCCTTCCCCTAAGCCTATAGTATCATCTGTAGCGCGTATTATGTCTTTACGTGATGGTACAAGCAAGATGTCGAAATCCGACCCTTCTGACTACTCTAGGATTAATTTACTTGATTCCCCTGATCTAATAGAAAAGAAGATAAGAAAAGCAAAAACTGATAGTGGGTATTTGCCAGAATCAATAGGAGGGCTTGAAGGAAGACCAGAAGCGGAGAATCTGCTAAGAATTTATTCTTTCTTTACTGGTTTATCTATTGAAGATGCAATAGTAGAATTTTTAGGACTATCGTTCTCTGTTCTGAAGGATAAATTGGTCGAGGTCGTAATAGAGAAAATATCTCCTGTTAGGCAGGAATTTATTAAGCTACATGATGATATAAACTATATTGACAGCGTTATAGGGGATGGAGCTATATCAGCTGGCAATGTCGCATGTAAAGTGTTATCAGAGGTATATGATGTAGTAGGGGTGGGCTCCCTTAGAAGGGGGTAATAGGAGTAATGGCTGGTGAGTGGATAATATGTGTACAGCAAACAGTAATATAGCAGTTACGACAAAAAAATTTCTTGTTCTGGTGGACTCTTTCAGTAGTTGCACTTCTGCATTGTTTTATGCGGTGGAGCAAGCTTTGGTGTGTAACGCAAGTGTTTGTATGCTGTGTGTAGTTGAAGAAACTGGAGGTCAGGGAGATGTATTGTGGCCTACTCTTAGCGCTGGTATGCGACAGGACTCTCTGGAGGCTGCGGGAGATGTTCTTGTTTCTCTAGCGGCGGAAGTGTGGAACACATATGCTATAGAAGTAACTTATAAAATATTGGAAGGCAATTATAAGCAGTCTATATTTGCGCATATTGAAGAACATAAATGTAGCTATGTTATTTATACAGGGATTGGGGTTATCAAGCGATTTGTTGGAGCTATCAACGATTCATTAAGCAGTGGTGTATTGATGAAATATAGATGCCCAGTAGTTATAGTTCCTGATGAAGAGAGTATGAAAGCCCTAAAATCATAAAATTTGAAAGAGGAATAGATGTTTATTCAAACAGAAGAGACGCCAAATCCAACAACGCTTAAGTTTTTACCAGGAAAACCAGTATCAACAGTTGGTACATTTGAATTCTTGTCTGCGGAGCAGGCGTGCAGCTCCCCCCTAGCAAGCAATATCTTTGCTGTTGATGGGGTGAAAGCAGTTTTCCTTGGTGGTGACTTTATTGCTGTTACTAGGGAAGCAGATTATAATTGGGACGAGCTGAAGATATTTATACTTGCGGCTGTATCTGTTTTTTATGATTCTGGTAAGCCTGTAATTCAGGATGATAACTTATCAAGGGAACAGTGTTCTGGACATGAGGATCATACAGGTGATAATGCAGATATTGTAAGTCGTATCAAGGAACTTTTAGACACCAGAGTCCGTCCAGCTGTTGCCCAGGATGGCGGTGATATTACATTCCATGGTTTTGATAATGGTGTAGTTTACCTGCATATGAGAGGTGCTTGTGCTGGATGCCCAAGTTCATCTGTTACTCTGAAAATGGGTATTGAAAATCTACTAAAGTATTATATTCCATCTGTAACAGAGGTTAGACCTGTTCTTTGAGATCGTTTGTATATTTAGTATGGTTACATATTGTAGTGATGTGTTAAACATATCGATATTCCGCCATCTTTATATGTAATTATAGTATGAATAGTCAGTATAATACTAGATTGTTGTGTTGTTTATAGATTTTTTATGTTTTCTTTTGTGTAGTATTTAAATTACGTTAACAATACCTACTAATGTATGTAATGCGTTTTAGATTATTTATTAGTGTATATATATTATAAATTCGGCTAATAAGCAGGTGGAATGACATTCTATGCATGTTAACTAAATATAAATATATATAAAGATTTTATGTTTTTATTGACATGACTAGTTGTATTATTTAAACAAATATATCATAATTCATACTAGTTAGTATGATATACAATCTATTGTTAGAGTATCAGTGTAGTGAAATTAAGGTATTGGAGGAAATATGGCTATGAAAGAGCAAGATAAAGAACCTACTTCAGAAGAGGTAATTGGTGCAGAGAGTTTGTTGAAATTGACCTCTGATATTGTGTCGGCACATGTTAGTAATAATTCAGTACAAATGAGTGATATCACAACATTGATAAGTTCTGTGTATTCTATTTTATCTACCCTCTCTGCAGGCGGGGCGGATGGCTCTTGTTATGGCTCGCGTGTTAATGGTGATTTGAAGCCTGCTGTTCCTATTAAGAAGTCTGTATCAGCGGACTATGTTGTTTGCTTGGAAGACGGAAGAAAGTTAAAAATGCTTCGCAGACATCTGAAGACAGCTTATAATATGACTCCTGAAGAGTATCGTATGAAATGGGGTTTGCCAAGCGATTATCCTATGGTTGCACCTAATTACGCTGCTACCAGGCAGGCATTAGCAAGAAAGATTGGTCTTGGAAGGCGTAGAGGTTCTGCAAATTTTGCAGGAGATAAGAGGAGTGTTGTCCCAGCCTCTGAATCTTTGGCTATTGCTGCGGAAGGTTCCTAAATTTTTATATTCTATCATAGGTATTTTATCATATGTGGTTGTTAAGTAATACTCTTGTATTATCACTCGTATGACGTTACCTTAGATTTATTTTTCTCTATAGTGCTATAGATATCAGTAAATTTGAGATGGGAGGGTATGCTTCTTGACCGTGTCGGAGAGTATGGTTTGTGCAGCCGTGAAAGAGCATGATAAGACCGTTTATTTGAAAGTTTTTGGTTGTCAAATGAACGTTTATGATTCTGACAGGGTGCTAGATCTATTAACTGATGCTGGGTTCTCAAAGGTTGACGAGATAGATATGGCTGACGTTGTGCTTTTTATGACATGTCACATACGGGAAAAAGCTGCGGAGAAGTTGTATGCAGAAATTGGGAGAGTAGTTGCTTTAAGAAAGTCTATGCGTGAGCACAGACGTGGTATGAAAATAGGGGTGTTGGGTTGTGTGGCGCAGGCTGAGGGAGAGGAGGTTTTCCGTTGTCATCCTGAAGTAGATTTTGTTGCAGGTCCGCAGGCTTATCACGGTATTGTAGATATAGTAACTTCTATAAAAGATACTACGTCTTCTAGGGAAAAGAATAAACAGCTTTACCTAGATTTTGATGTGCAAGCAAAGTTTGATTGTTTAGATTCACAGGTTGTTGCACCTAAGTCCCCCAGCAGGAAAGTTGCTGGAGCTGTTTCATCTTTTTTAACGATTCAGGAGGGTTGTGATAAGTTTTGTGCATTTTGCGTAGTTCCTTATACGCGCGGTCCAGAATACTCTCGTGCTCCAAGTAAACTTCGTGATGAGGCTGAGGTGATGGTGGCGCGCGGGGTACGTGAAATTACATTGCTTGGGCAAAATGTTAATGCATATAGCAATGTGCATGATGGGGAGGAATGTTCTCTTGCGGGTGTAATAAGATTGCTTTCCTGTATAGAGGGTTTGGATCGTATTCGTTATACAACTTCCCATCCACGCAATATGTCTGTTGATTTGATGCGTGAACATGCTGAAAATAGCAAATTAATGCCTTATTTACATCTCCCAGTGCAGTCTGGCTCTGATCGTATTCTTAAATCAATGAATCGTGGGCATACAGTGCGTGAATACTTGGAGGTAATAGAAAAAGTAAGATCCTTCTGTCCTGATATTGCTATATCTGGAGATTTCATAGTAGGTTTTCCAGGAGAAGAGGAAGAGGATTTCTGTGCAACTATTGACATAGTGAAAGCAGTAGAATTTGCACATTCTTATTCATTTAAATTTAGTGTTCGTCCAGGTACTTCAGCTGAGCGTTTGCCTGGACACATTTCCAATGAAGTGATGAGTGAACGTTTGCATAGATTGCAGGAGGTTCTGTCACGCTCACAAATTGATTATAATACAAAATTTATCGGTAGCGTACAGCAAGTTTTCTTTGATAAACACATCAAAGAAAAGTCGATGCTTACAGGGCGTACTCCGTACAATCAGCTGGTTTCAGTGCCAGATAGCGAAAGTTATATTGGTGAGATGCATAATATTAAGATATGTGATTGTGTAGGAGGTAGATTATCTGGGAATATTACCAATGTCTGAAGATGGTCTGGTCAACTGTATTAATGAAGGTGGTATATGTTATTATGAGGTACAAGGTAATAGTGAGAAATATGCTTTTGAGGCATGTATTACCTTTAGCGACACGGTAAAATTGCAGGAAAGAGTTTGCCATAGATTATCGGAGTTAATATGTTTTTCGGTTGGGGCCACTTTGGGAGTGGTTGATTGCAATATTCCATGCAGCTCTAAACTGAAAATTTCTTTCTTGATCACCAATAATCACGAGATTAAGGACTTAAATAATCGTTTCAGAGGGAAAAATTATCCTACTAATGTATTATCATGGTCGTATATAGAGCATGACAATACACTTTCTGATGAAGACGTTATCATGTTTTCTGGTAGTATAAATGATAATAGGATTGCTTATGTAAAAGAGGAAGATGCAAATGAAAAGGTGTGTTTTATAGGAGATATTGCTATGTCATTAGAGCAATTGGCTGCAGAGCGTAATGTATCTGGTGGGATGTGTTGTGCAGGTTATATTGCACGTATTTTAATACACGCGGTGTTACACCTTTTTGGATATGATCATGATTCTGATATAGCGGAGGATAGTATGTTAGGATTGGAGTATAAGGCTCTTTCTAAAATTAAGGAATTATGGTCTGATTTTAGCTCTGAATGGTCAGATATATTGCTAGAAGGGTGGTCAGGCTGAAATGGTAGGTATGCGTTTACGTGGTTGGTTAGCACATCTTCTTAAGAATTTTTTCGGAAAATCCGGGGTGTATATCCATGATTCACATGGGCCTATCGACAGTTTAGTGGATGGTTCTTTGGATGAGCATTCAGTTGAGTATCAGGTAGTTGCCAGTGTTTTGCGTACATGCAAGCTTACTGTGTCTGATATTATGGTACATCGCGCTGATATTGCAGCGATCGATGAATCGGCTTCTTTTGAATCATTATTTGATATTTTCTGTAAAACTGGGCACACACGTTTACCAGTATATCACGGTACTTTGGATAATTGTGTTGGAACAGTGTACATCAAGGATGTATTGTTTCGTAAGACTGTAATGCAAAGTCCTGAGGACTTTATAGTAAAAAAATATGTCAAGAGAGGTTTGTTTGTTCCTTCTTCTGTATCGGTTAGCTCTCTACTGGAGCGTATGCAAACTTCGGAGATATCGTTTGCTATTGCAATAGATGAGTATGGTGGTGTTGATGGTTTGGTTACAATAGAGGATCTGATTAAGAAAATAATAGGTAAGGTAGATAATGTATATAGTGTAGACGGTCAGCTGTATTGGTTACAGGAAACAAATAATATATTTGTTTGTGATTCAAGAATATCGATAGATGATTTTGAGAAGAGGGCATGTTACCAACTGACAGCTCAGGAAGAGGATGAAGAAATTGATACACTTGGAGGTTTGGTCTGTATGATGTGTGGGCGTGTGCCAGAACGCGGTGAGATAGTAAAACATCATGATGGGCATGAATTTGAGATTATAGACGCAAGCGCAAGATGTATAAAAAGACTAAGGGTGACTATTCAGAGAGAGGTACATAAACATCCAGACCAGATAGGAGAGAATGCGAATAATATGGTACCATAGTGTTTTAATTCCATTTTTCTTTGGTTGTGTATTATCATTTGTGACTTTGTATTCTCAGTGGTCATGGATATTTCTTTTTATAATTCCTGGAATATTCAGATTAGCATGCTGTGAGTCTGGTTATAGAGACGCATGTATACGTGGCTGGAGTGCTGGTTTTGGGTATTTCTTCATTGGATTGTTCTGGATAGGAGAATCAGTACTTGTATATCACTATAGTACAAAGTTATATCTACTGACAGTTATCGCGATTCCAGCTGTTATCTCGTTGTATTGGTCTTTGTTATTTCTGTTATTTAAATATCTGTCTAATGCTTTGCATTGCAACAGGATGGTTGCCTATAAATCGTTTGTACAGGCACTATTGTTTGCTTACTCCTGGGGGGGGATAGAGGGTTTACGAGGAAGTATTACCTGGTTAAAATTCCCTTGGATGTTAATAGGGTATGGGTGGATAGATACTCCTATTTCTCAGATATTTTCTATTTTTGGAGTATACATATCTGGGGTAATAACTGTTTTCTGTTTTTCTGCAATGCTTCCTTTGTTTGAGTTTATTTATAAGTTATCAACAATTAGGTTGAGAGATGCTTTCTATCTTTATAGAAGTCAGCGAAGCACGGATCAGAATATTACAGAGACTTGCATTTCAAGGCATTTATATCCATCCATTACTATTAGTATACTTAGTATTGGAGTAATAGCCTGCTTATGGTTATGGGGTGGTTACAGGGTTGTTTATTACGATCAGCTACGAGATGGGAAAGATATAAATATAGGTGAAGATCGTGATTCAACAGGCAGCACTAATGTGTATGTTCGTATCGTACAGCCTAATATTCCGCAGGCTGATAAATGGAAACAAGAGAATATTCCACATATTTTAGGGAAACTATACCAACTTTCTAAGAATCCATCTCTACATCCCATTGATGTTATAGTATGGCCTGAGGCTTCTGTGCCTGTGATGATAGATAAGGTGCTAGCTAGGAAGATTTTTGATATTTTAGGAGCTCCAGCGCTTGTGCTAGGTAGTATGCGGATGGAAGGGGATTTTACTAGGAATGACGTCTCGTATTATAACAGTATGTATACTATACTACATGGAGAAGTTTCTGACGTATATGATAAAGAGGACTTAGTTCCTTTTGGGGAATATATTCCTTTCTTATCTGTATTTAATATTTCTGATAGATTGGGTTTAAAAGGTTTCTTCACTATTACACCTTCGCGGAAGGTGGTCACACGCTATGCTGTGAAACTTGATGAGGATATATCTTTTTTACCATTAATTTGTTATGAGGCTATCTTTCCCAGTAATATGATTGTAGATAGTAAGTATGATTTTATGTTGAATATCACAAATGATGCATGGTTTGGTAATAGTCGAGGGCTTAGACAGCATTATCAGCACGCGCGAGGAAGAGCGATAGAGCAGGGAGCCTCCTTGGTAAGAGCCACGAATACGGGGATATCCGGAGTAATAGATCCAGTGGGAAGAGACATGGTTTCATCGTCAAAAAATGTTTCTGCTGTAATAGATATCTATGTTCCTCCAAGGATAAGTAGTACGGTGTATAAGAAGTATATTGAGAGTAATATACGGGAACTTGTTATTGTATCTGTGATTTGTCTATTGTGTATAATTATTATGATCTCACGCATAAATAATAATACTTCTGGTTTTCTAAAGAGATATTGTAAACGTATTGATTGAAAATAGATGCATTACATAGTATGCTACATAACTAACAGTTTATAAATATTTTATGTTGTGATTGTTTTTATGGAGATGTAAAATGAACATTCTGCTTTGGGGGGGCCATGAGTAAAGCTCCTGATTTTGTGGATCGTTATGTTGGTAGAAGAATACGGGTGCGTAGACTTGCTTTGGGAATGAGTCAGGAGAAACTGGCCTCTAGCCTAGGTCTCACTTTTCAACAGGTTCAAAAGTATGAGATGGGTACTAATCGAGTTGGCGCAGGTAGGTTGTTTTTGATTTCGAGAACGCTTGATGTTAGTATAGGGTATTTTTTTGATGGTTTGTCGTATGTTGATCCTGAGTCAGGGGAGAGTTCTCTTGTTTGTGATTTAGCGTGTGGCATGTCAGAGGATAGTAGTGATGCATCTTTTGTGATGGATTTCTTTTCTAGTACGGATGGAATAACGGTAAGCAAATCATTTTTTAAACTTGATGTTCGAAAAAGACGTCTTGTGATGGATTTGATCAATTCTTTGCTGGACAAATCGGATGATACTTCTGTTTAAGGTGGTAGTATGCGTAGGCAAAATTATATATTTTCTTCGGAATCTGTAGCAGAAGGTCATCCTGATAAAGTATGCGACATAATATCTGATTCTGTCGTAGATGCATGTTTATCTGTTGATCCATTTGCCAGAGCTGCCTGTGAAGTGATGGCAACTACGAATAGGGTAATTATTGCTGGTGAATTCCGTGGAGCAGAGGAAGTATGGAATACTGATCTTATTGATCAGATTGTTCGTTCTTGTGTGCGTGATATTGGATATGAGCAGGAAGGTTTTCATTGGCGCAAATTAGAAATTCAGAAGTATGTACATGGTCAATCAGATGACATTGCAAATTGTGTAGGAACTACTGGTCTGGCCACTGGAGCAGGTGATCAGGGAATCATGTTTGGTTATGCTGTAAGGCAGACTGATTTGTTAATGCCGGCTGCTATTTACTATGCACATGAGGTTTTGCGAATAATATCTATAGCTAGGCGAGCAGGCAAGTTGCTATGTTTTGGTCCTGATGCTAAAAGTCAGATTACTTTGAGGTACGAGCGCGGAATGCCCGTTGAAGTGATGGCTGTTGTAATGTCTATTCAGTGTTTTGATGAATCGTTAACGTCATCAGATATTAGGGGGATAGTAGAGCCGTATATTCGTGAAGTTTTACCTAAAGAAATGTTAACCCTCAGAACCAGATGGCATATAAATGAGGGTGGACGTTTTGTTGTTGGAGGTCCAGACGGCGATACTGGTCTTACTGGTAGGAAGATAGTTGTTGATACGTATGGAGGAGCCGCCCCTCACGGAGGGGGGTGTTTCTCAGGGAAGGATCCTTCAAAGGTAGATCGTTCTGCTGCATATATGGCTCGGTATTTGGCGAAGAATATCGTTGAGGCTGGCATGGCAGAGGAGTGTTGCGTACAGTTATCTTATATCATAGGAGGTGACGCTCCAGTATCAATACATGTTGATACTTATGGTACTGGTATTGTTGCAGAGCATCAACTTGAGAATTTTATAATAAGTGAAATTGATTTGAGTCCTGTGGGTATACAGGATCATCTATCTCTTGCTTGCCCAATATATAGGCGTACAGCATCGTATGGTCACTTTGGGCGAGAAGTTGGAAATGATGGGGCTTTCTCGTGGGAGAAGACAGATTTGGTTGATCTACTTAAGAATGCTCCTTTAGATAGTTGCAGTACTAAAATATTGAGTTCTGTTGGATAGTATTATGGGATTGCTTTACGCGCCGTGTTATAAAAGGATGTATGGCAGGCGTTGTGGTAGGGGAGCATCTGTTGATACGGTGATATATGATGGTTATACATCTACATCTGGCGACTATGTATTTCCACTTTCAAAGATTCATGACAAAGATGGTGCTGCTTTTTTTGTACAGCAGGTATTTGATGTTTTCCGGAGTGGTCGTGAGGTATGTTGTGAAATAGGATTTGGATATGGCGACTATCTTTTTAAGTTAGCATTAGCTAATCCAGATGTGATATTTATTGGGTTTGAAAGTTATTTTCCTGGCATAATGTCAATCTATAAGATGCTTAATGATACTCCGTTGGGAAATATATATATATATCCGGGGAATGTATGGGATGTGTTGGGTCTTTTCCCTGATAGATGCATTCTGAATCTGTTTATGTTATATCCTGATCCGTGGCCTAGGTTACGTCATCATAAAAGACGTATGATAAATTCTGAAAGTCTGAGTATATTTTCTAGTAAACTTACGGATAATGGTCTTATATTATTTTTGTCAGATATTACTAGTTATGTTAATAGTATACATGAATTGTGTATGGATATAGAAGACTTTATACTATTAGAGCATTGCAACAGGTTATCTTCAATGTTTTTTTCTGACACTGCTTGTAGATTCGAGGGCTTCTCATATCCAGAATTTTATGGTACCAAGTTTTCTCTGAAGGCAGATTTGGCTATGCGATCTTCTATGAGTGTTGTATGTCGTAAGTGTGTGTAGTATCTTTACGAGCAGTTGATGAGTTTAGTTTAGGAGATATTATGTCAGCATCTGATTGTGTGTTGAGTTATGAGAAATTACTTTCTGCTGGAGAGATAGGTTTCTATAAGGACGGTGGTTTTGAAAAATTACCTCTGCCTCCTATGTTAATGTTAGATAGAGTTATCAGTATATCGTCAGAAGGAGGGGACTTTGGGAAGGGTATGATAGTTGCTGAGCAAGATCTTACGCCAGACAAATGGTTTTTTCAGTGCCATTTTAGAGACTTTCCTGTCATGCCTGGTTGTCTTGCAATGGATGCCTTGTGGCAGTTGTTGGGGGTATTTTTATCCTGTAATAAGGTTAGAGGTAAGATGATGGCAATGGGCGCTAATAAGGTAAGCTTTAGAGGAATGATCACTCCTGATATTTCGATGATGAGTTATGTTATACATGTAAGGCGTTTATTCTCTTCTGGAGGGAATGTCATTGCGATAGCTGATGGCGTAGGTAAGTCTGGAGATCAAGAGCTCCTGAGTATAGAAAAACTGAGAGTAGTAGCTGTTGGTCAGGATTCTGAAAGTATTAGCTCGTAGTAAGGCGTTTTTTTGGGGGGTATCTATGAGAAGGGTTGTTGTTACAGGTATGGGCATTGTGTCTTCAATAGGAGGATGCTTGGAAGATGTCATGCGTTCCCTTCGGGATTGCACGTCTGGTATTTCTGTAAGTGAGGATCATAAAGAGTATAAATTCAAGAGCTGGGTTATGGGCTATCCTAAATTACCTAGTGATGTACAGGTTGATCGGAAGGTTAAGAGATTTACTGGTGATGGAGCGTATTGGGCATACTTGGCAATGATTGAGGCTATTCGTGACTCAGGTCTGGAGGATAGTGATATTTCAAATGACCGTACAGGGTTAGTTGCTGGCTCTGGAGGGGTATCAACCGCTGATATTTATCGGGCTTTTAAAATTATGGAGGAGAAACTAGGGCCTAAGAGAATGGGGCCATTTGTGGTTCCTCGCACTATGGGGTCTACTGTATCTGCGAATCTTGCTACAGCCTTTAAAATTAGAGGTGTTAGTTATTCCATTTCATCGGCATGTTCTACTTCTGCGCATTGTATTGGCAACGCTAAGTCTATAATCGAGAGTGGTAGGCAGGATATAATATTTGCTGGTGGTGGGGAGGAAATTAGCTGGACCTTATCATGTTTCTTTGATGCTATGGGGGCTTTATCAAGTCTTTTTAATGAAACAGATCCAGAGCGGGCAGCAAGAGCATTTGATATAAGTAGAGATGGCTTTGTTATAGCTGGTGGTGGTGGAATTATCGTTCTTGAGGAATTAGAGCACGCTAGGGCAAGAGGAGCAAAGATTTACGCTGAAGTTGTAGGTGTGGGGGAAAATTCAGACGGATATGACATGGTGCAACCTTCAGGAGAGGGTGCGGTTAGATGTATGAATATGGCACTTGATAGCCTGTATGAAAAACGTGGAAGTAGCTGCAAGGTTGATTATATAAATGCACATGGCACTTCTACGCCTATAGGTGATGTAAGGGAAATTGAAGCGATTAAGAAGGTGTTTGCTTGTAAAGATCATGCGATACCTTATGTTAGCTCTTCGAAATCTATAGCTGGGCATCCTCTGGGTGCGGCAGGTGTCCATGAGGCTATATATTCTTTATTAATGATGAAATATGGTTTTATAGGTGGGTCTGCTCATATACAGCAGATAATGCCTGAAGCTGAGGATGTTCCTATTGTATGCAAAACTATAGAATCTATCGATGTTAATACTGTGATGAGTAATAGTTTTGGTTTTGGGGGGACAAATGCGACATTGATTTTTTCTAAATTAGATGACTAAATGACTAAATGACTAAACGTAGAATTAGTTTAATTCCTTTGTTTATTTAGGATTAGGAAGTAGATAGTGAGCAATACACGAGGAGAGTTTGTTTCTGATTCGAACATGCAGTTAAAATGTGGCTTAGTGTTCGGTGTGGTGAATCGCTTTTCAATAGCGTGGGGTATTGTGCGTTTATTATATGCGCATGGAGCTAAGGTAATTATCGTATGTCAGACTCATAAGATTCGCAATAAGGTAAAGGAGTTGTGTTGTGATGAAGGTATGAGCGATATTTGTGTTAGCGATGTCGATGTTGAGGACGAGGAAGCAATGGATACTTTCTTCACGGAAACTATTCATACATTGTGTGATAGAGTCGATTATGTAGTGCATTCCATTGCTTACGCAGACAGAATCTCGCTTCAGGGAAAATACATTGATACAACAAAAAGTAGTTTTCTGCGCGCTATGCATATTTCATGCTTTTCATTCGTAGATATTGTGAGTAGAGTGCAGGAACTGTTATCTGATAACGCATCTGTTATTACTATGACGTATATAGGAAGTATGACCGTTGTTCCAAATTATAATGTGATGGGGGTTGCAAAGGCTGCTCTAGAGGCTAGCGTGCGTTATATAGCTTGTGATGTTGGTGTGCGTGGTATAAGGGTAAATGCCATTTCTGCTGGTCCTATGAGAACTTTGTCTGGTAAGGCTATAGGTGGTGCGTTATCTATATACGAGCATAGCAAGGAGGGTTCTTTCTTAGGTAGTAATCCTACTCAGGACGATTTAGGAAATACAGCTGTGTATCTTTTGTCTGATATGAGTCGTAATGTTACAGGGCAGGTGATTTTTGTTGATGGTGGATATAGTAAGGTTGGGATATCTAAAGTTGTATTCTAACTTTTTGTAGTTGTCAAGCAGAAGAGATATAGTATTGATTTTGTAGTTGTCAAGCAGAAGAGATATAGTATTGTTAGTGATATATATTGCTGTGAGTAGTGATTAGTGATTAGTATTAGTATTAAGTAGTATTAAGTCTAATATTGTATTAATTTAAGTTGCATTTACATTAGTTGCATGTTACAGTTGATAAAGAGTTAAGTGGAGTTTGTTTTTAGGGCAAATACGTGTTGTTATAGTTGATTTTTTGTTTAGCTGTTAAGGTTTTAGCTGTTAAGGTGTTAGCTGTTAATATTTTAGATTTTTACCTTGCGTGTTATTGAGGTGTTTGTCTTTTTAAATATATCTGTTTTATGGAGGTCTGGTGAATATTTTTATTAAGAAAATAGTATTCATTCTTGGGGTTGGTAGTTTGTGCGTTATGACACCATCTATTTCTTTTTTTGGTGACCGAGGTGGAGAACTGAATGCTGCTACAGCAGTGATAAACTTAAAGGCAAAAGTTGTTCAGGAGTGTTATCTTACTGTAGGTAAGGCTGACGGTACTGACGATACTGATCCCTCTGTTGCATTAGGTACTATAGGCGATAAGAATGCTACTAAAGGATCCGTAAGTTTTAGTTATAACTGCAATTATGAGGCGGGTAGTAAATTAAAGGTAGACGTAAATGATCTTAGGCATAACGAGGAAATTCCTAATCCTGATGCCTCGGAAGGTACTCCTGCTCCTAATATTGCTGTTTCTGGGATAGAGAAGGTAATTCCTATTAAAGCTAGTATTAGCTTGGGTTCTTCAGAGGATGCGGTTTGTACTAGTACTAGTAGGTCGGTCGAGGGTGATGGAGGTTGTAGTGGTTATGGTTTAACCCCAAATAGTGATAGTGGAGGTAGAGTTTCAGGTAGCGGGACTTTAACGGTTGATTATGATGATACTGTTTCAGTAGAAGAAAATTATTTGGCTGGAAGTTATACTGGGAGTATCGTGATAGACTTCGAAATAGCCACATAGGCAAGAAGGAATGTAAATAGATAATTTTGTCCTTTGTTGTTGTATAGGTGTATTAAGTCAGGCCTTCTCCACTGGGTAATTTCTTGTGTTTTTTTAAAGGGTATTGATATGCGAATAATTGCAGGTATTGTTTTTTCAAGTATGATTATCGGAATGACGAGTATATCTTATGCTGAGTCCACAGATAGTTTTTATGCGGACCCTAATATAGAGGTGCCACTGTATTGTTCAGCGGCTGTTCTTCCTCAGGATGGAGAAGAAGGCAGCAAGGATAATTTAGGTGATTTTGTTGATGAGGATGCTAAGTTGGTTGGCAATGGTGTTGTAGAGCTATACAAGGGATTTGTTGTCTGTAATGGTAGATCTTATGTAACCTTTAAATCTGCTAATGATGGTCTGCTAAGCACATCATCTACGGGAGATGGTTTTGGCATTGACGATACAGCAGCTGTTTTTGCGGGACGTTCTGGTGGGGGAGATTCCTCAGCTGGTTCTTGGTATCTTGACTATGAGGTTGAGTGGTCATGGGGGACTTCTGCGCCTATAAGTGTGGTAACAAATGATGCTGGGTTCCCTGAAGAGAGTAATATATTCGGTCCTGTTGCAGGTGATTTTGTAGTAGGAGTGAACTTGATTACGGGGACAAATGCTCAGGATGTAGGAGGTATTCCTATTGCTGGCTTGTATACAGATGTGCTTACAGTTACAGTTGAGGCGAGAGAGCTGTAATGTAGTTGGTTGTAGGGTGAGTAGAAAGTTTTTTAAATGAGTCAGTTTTTTCAAATGAGTCAGTTTTTTCAAATGAGTAAAGGATTTCAAATGAGTAAATTTTTAGCAAGGGGTTTTGCGTTTTTGTCTGTTGTATCTTGTGCTTTTGTAGGGCTTGCGAATGCAAGTGATACCGCATCTTTCTCTGCAGATCTTTCCGTGACTGTGCCTCTCTATTGTTCGGCTACGAATACTGATACTACTACGGATTATTCTAGCTTTATAGATACCAGTGCGATGGCTGTTGAGAATAACACGGTAGACATTATGTCTGAGACTAATGGTGCGACGGTGGTATGTAACGGGAATACAGCTGTAACAGTTTCTAGTGCGCGAGGTCGATTGGTTCTTTCTTCTTCAGTAGCAGATACTTCAGGTGGTACTGATCCTGTGGTTACAGCTATAGATGTAACCCCAGATGGTACTTTTAACGGTAAAGCACATAACGCAGGATGGGGTATTGCTTATACTTTGACACCTACATGGGGTACCACAAACACGACGGGTGCGAACATTAATAGTGTGTCGATTGATTCTGATGCTGCTGTGACAGACGAGAACCTGTTTGGAGTTACAGGTACCACAGTACCTCCTACGAATGGGTCATTCCAGTTAAGTATGGCTTTGCAGAATAGTAACGCAACAGCACCTTTTATTGCTGGAACGTATAGAGACAAAGTAACAGTGACCTTTACGACAGCTGCTCTGTAGTTTTATATTACGTGTGCTGTGTGAGTGGTGTGAGTACATCATTCACACAGCCATTTAATTCTTTGATTTTATGTTCTTCATATTCTTTGATTAGGTAGATGTTATGAGTAAGTTCTTTTGCGTGTGTTGGACTGGTTGTTTGTCGGTATTGTTTGCCTTGACAGTTGTGGATCAGTCTCACTCTATTGAGACTAAGGTTGGAGTGACAGCAACTGTTGATCAACATTGTATCACTGATGCTGCATCGGGCAAGATAGATGTAGTTGGTTCTGGTATGATAAATACTTCAGGGCAAATTATTTATAATCCTGGTACTGCTGATGATGGTTCAGAAATGTTCTACACTACAGTCCAGAAAATTATGTCTAATATTACAGTTACATGTAATGCCCCTACAGCTATTGTTGTGAAGAGTGAGTATGGTGGTTTACTTAATGCCAAATTGAAAGATATAAGTGTAGATGGATCATTTCTTGGAACCCAAACCTCTGCAGGGCGTTTGATGCCGTATAAGGTTTCTCTTGATGTTGATCCTTTTGATCCTACAGATACGACAAATGCATTTAGTAAGTCTGCTGAGGTACAGGGGAAAACTTCAGGAAAACTTGATGTTATAAATATATCCACGGAAGCGGATCGTCTTCTTCCGATGAAAAGTCGAATGAGTCTTAGCTTCTCTTTGATAGGCGATTCTTCTGATTCAAATCATTATATTGCTGGTATATATACTGATATTCTTTCGATTGAGATTACTACAGCTGATGTATGACATCTGATGTCTTAGATTTTTAAAGAAAATATGTTGTCTTTTCTAGAAATGGAGAGTGCTATATGCACTTTCCATTTTTTTATTATTTACTAATTTATGATATAAGAAGCTTGTTTTATATATAAGAAGCTTGTTTTATAAAAGCATTCTATTTTATATTTTACATATTCAGTATGATGTTTATATTTAGGGTGGGTTGTGGTATATAGGGTGATGGTTTATTTTATATAATTCAGATGCTACTTAATATATCGGCTGAATTAAAGAAATGTACGGTGTTCTGTCTTTTCTGATTGCTAAATTCATTCTATTGTTTTACCTATATAGATAGCTGAATAGCTGAATAGCTGAAAGATGATCTGGTAAGAGTAGATGTAGGAGGGAATATGTTGTTGAGATGTATGGTGGGTTATATGCGTATTTTTTTGTTTATGATATTATGCTTTTCGTTTGTTATGCCTGCACATGCTATGAAGATAGTACCTTCTATATTGGATTTAAGATCTTTAGGCCCAGATTCTCAGAGGGAGATACAGGTAACTAATACTAGTAACAAGCATGTTCCTGTTGAGATAACTCTTGAGGAGCTTGATATTACTATTGATGGATCTCAAATGAGAACTCCGGTTACTGAAGATGATATTCTAATATTTCCTCCTCAGTCTATTATTCCTGCTGGTCGCACACAAACTTTTAGGCTAAAGTGGATAGGAGATCCTTTTCTTCAGTCTAGTCGTACATACAGTATCGTTCTTTCACAAATTCCTGTAACTATTCCTGATGACTACGATCCTTTCGTGTCTATTTCTGAGTTAAAGAGAGCTCATGATAAGAAGAGGGAAGAGGAGTTAGCTGCGAAGGGTGCAGCTACGGCTTTATCTTTAGATGTAGTTTTTAATTTTGTTACAGCAGTTACAGTTGCTCCTGCTGAATACGGGGTAGAATCTAAAAACAAAGAGTTTTCATCAATCTCTCCTCCTGATGTTAGTGTGTTATCTTCGTCTTACAAAGTCACTGATGATGGTGGTAAGTTTATAGAAGTTGTTTTGCGTAATTCAGGGGATGTGCATACTTACTTATCTAACGTAGGTTCTATAAATTTCTTTGCAGATAATGGGTGGAAGCGTAGTTTTTCAGGGGAAAATATAGCGTTTTCTATAGGTGCAGGTCTTCTGTTGCCAAAGCATGACAGACGTTTTATGTTTCCTGTTCCTGAGTTAGAGTCATCCCCAGGCGATGTTTCTGTTACTTTTGGTTTTTAGAAAGATGAGATGTGGATTAGAAACAATAGAATTTCTTTGTGGAATTTCAGTCAGTATGTTTTTAATATTAAGTATGTAAAGTGAGTTGTATTTGGTGGTGAGGTGTTATGGCGTTTCTATCTTTTGCTTGTTGTAATTTTGAAAGATTGAGCAAGCTTTTACTCTTGAGAAATAATGCATCAGGTAGGAAATGGGTGAGAGGTGCTGTGCATTCAGGGGGATGTTTGCTTATGACCTTATCTATTCTTAATTTTGATTACATTGATATGGCATATGCTTCATCTGAGGAAGAAGAGGCTATTCATACTACTGATATTGGATCTAAGGTTAACTCTATAGATTATTTTGATACTGGTTTGATGAGTTATAGAGAGGCATCTCTGTCGGATATTACTGGTAGATTACAAAGAATGCTTCTTGGTGTAGGAGATGACGAGGATGAATTATACCAAGATCAAATTGAAATGAATGAGATAGCATACACAGAAGATACAGATGATTTGGAAATGGGATATGAAGATAAAGAAGAGAGGTCTCTGGAGCTTGTAGATGATGTAGAGAATGTTGCTTTTACCCCTCTTGATTCGGAGAAGAAGCAATTGTATGTATTTAATGCGGTAGGCAGAGAATATGAAATTTCTGTTCCTATGCTGTTTGGAAATGGCTCTTTAGTAGGAGAAGTGCCGATACGAGTCTCTGCTGGAGGTGAAGTATTTATCAATCGAACGGCTTTCCTTTCAAAAGCTACGGAGGTTCTAAATGCAAACGGTCTTAGCATAATTAAGACTGTTGGTAATGATATGGAATATATTGCTATACGGGAACTTCGTGCTGCTGGGCTTAATTTATATTATGATAATGCTACATCTGGTATTGTTTGGTCTGTTTTATATGGGCAGACTAAAATGCAGACTTTGCATTTACCTGGTGTAGAAAGGAAGAATGCTTTACCTAGGTTAGTTACAACTGAACCAGAGTTGTTTTCTATGTCTATGAATCTAAGAAATACCATTGTAATAAACCATAATAGCAGTGGAGATGATGATATAGAATATCGCCTTGGATTTGATGGTGGGCTTAGGTTTGATGATGCTTTATTCTTGTATGACGGTTTCTTAGATGGAACGGGTGATGCTGGCATTGGTGGTGTCCATATGCTGTATGACGATATTGAGAATCGTGTTCGTTATAGGATTGGTGAAATATCAATCCCTACTAGAGGTTTCCAGGGTGGTGGGCGAATTCTAGGAGGATCTGCTAGCAGGCGTCTTGGTCAGTTAGGCTACTCAAGTCTTGGACGTATGGATGATGAGATTACTGAAACATTTGAAGTTTTGAGGACTTCAACAGTTGAGATTTATGCTGGGAATACTTTGTTAAGTACTCAAGTTATGAATCCTGGTATTTATAATTTATCTTCTCTTAATCTTTCTTCTGGCGTTAGTGACGTAACAGTTGTAATTGAAGATTCAGATGGGAGAAAGGTAACCAAAGACATTAGTATATTTAAGGATTTTGCCCCTCTTTCTTTCGGAGAATATGAGCTAGATGTTAGTGCTGGTTTTAAGAATGAGGGACGTTCAGGCGACGATCTTTTTAGCAGCTATAATTCTGATAACGGGCTGTTTGCTCTGAGTTATAGGGCTGGATTAGGTAGAGTTGGAACAATGTCTCTTGGAGTTCAAAGTGATGAGTTAGTTTCTTTGATTGATGGTAGCTTGGCAATGCAGTTGCCTTACGGACGATTTGAGCCGTCTGTTGGGATCTCACGCAGAGGAGGCTCCGAGGGTATTTCAGACGATCTTGCAAGAAATGGTGCTGCTTTACGTCTTTCTTACTCTGCTGATATGGCAAACATCTTTAACTCTGATAGTAGCTTGAATAATTATGTGCAGGTGTATAAGCCTTCTCTTAATGTAAATTTTGCTGCAAAAAGTAGATATTTCTCTGCTGTGAACTCTACGGATCAAGGTGCAAGTAACTTGTGGAGTGCTGCTTTTGCATATTCTCAATATGTTGCAGGTGGTGTATCTGGTACAGTATCTACTCGTTATAATCAGGCAAGGGATGTTGATGATATAGATCCATATGCTGCGACATTATCGCTTTCGAAAAGATTTGATATAGGATTATCTGCATATCTAAATATGAATTATGGTGAAAATAGGCAGGGAGAATCGGATTTTTCCTCCTCTGTTAACGTGAGCTATGATTTAGGTAGAGGAAATAGTGGGCGAATAAGGCGTAGCAATAGGGCTTTTGATAACTCAGGATTTTTTACAGGAACAGAAAAGAATTTTCTGGATGCCTTTGATCGTACCACCCTTTTAGTTGATGATACAGGTAGTATGACTACCTCTATTTCAGGATCTAGGCCAGCTGAGTTTGGTTCTTTGCTGTATGGTTTTGGGTATGATAGTATACAGAATAGTGCTGGGGATGGTAGAAATAATAGTTTTGATGCAAATCTTTCGTATACTGGTTCGTCGTATGCCATGTACATCACACATGATATTGATGATACGGTAGAAGGATCAGAAACTATTGATAATCAGGTAAGTACAGTCAGGTTTAATACGGCTATCGGTATTGCTGGTGGGAAAATGGCAGTTATGAAACCTTTTTCTCCAGAGAGTGGATTTATGATTGTTCAGGCTAATGATAATATCTCTGATAAAGAGGTAGTAATTAAAAGGCCGTCTGGAGGACGCTATGGACATAGTGGTTCTGTGTTCCCAGCTGCTGTAGGAGGACTTCCCTCGTATTCTAGGTCAGAGTACGTATTTTCAGTAGATGATCTTCCTTTTGGGTATAGTTTAGGATCTGGAGGTGCATCTATTTCCTCTGTTCCTGGAGGAGGTTATATCCATAAACTTGGTTCCGAGGCTTCAGTAGTAGTTGTGGGTTATTTGCGCGATATTGATTCAGAGAAGTATTTGAGTCGTGCGTTTGGTTGGGCGTATCCTGCAGAGTATAATAGTGCAGGCGAGGCATTTAATGACAATGCTGTGGTTGTTGAAGTATTTACTAATGCACGAGGCAGATTTGTTGCTCAGGGTGTTGAGGCTGGAGCTTGGAAGATTGATATAGAGAAGATCTCTTCAGGTAGGGGAGGTAAGTTACGGTATGGTTTCTCAGTCGCAGAAGGAGAGTTGGGTCTTGTAACAATAGCTGTTGAAGATGGGTTACATCCTATTTCTTGGAATGAGTAAATAATAGATAGATAATGATATGTAAATACATTTATAATGTTTTTAAAGGGTGCGTATACATTTGATACTAGATATGGCTGTTCTGATTCTAAAATAGGATTCTACTTTCTGCTAGTATAGTTATGTTGGGGGTTTTTTAATGTCATTGTGTTATCTATATGAATAGATCGAGTGTGCAGCGGTAGCATTGGCTGTTTTATCTGCAACGTTTTTTTAGATGCAGATATGAGTAGTGCATATTAAGGAGTGGTTTTATGAGATTAATAAATTTAATGGCTGTTTGTATGGGTATGATGGCTTCCTCCATATGGGTTTCTGATTCGTATGCTGCTTGTACAGTGAGCGTTACAGGAACTGCTACTGACGTGAATTATGACTTTATTAAAGGGGTTTCGGCTAAGATGGGAATAAGTATTTCTATCACAGATGTACAAGACTGTAAGGTTAGCTATGGCTCAATAATTGCTTATGGAACATCTGCTAACCTTACAACACCTGTTCAGCGTAGCACACTTGAATTTAAGCCAGCAAATACCTCTTCTTCCGTTGATGACTTGGGTCTTTACTATATTGGTGGCGGTGTGTCAGCTAATACGATGGGCATTCCCAATATAGTGATAAATACAGATGGTCTTCCGGATAATACTACAGAGGATAGGATACAAGCGGTCATTGGGGAGTTGGTTTTCACTGTGCCCGCAGGACGTTACACTATATTTCCTGAGAATATAAACATACAATTTACTGGTTATTCGTGTACGGGTGCGCAGAGTATAGGGCCTAATGACGATGGAGATCTGACTTTTGATAGATCTGGTCTTACGACCTGTAGTACAACAACCCCTCTTTTCACTGGTAGTGGTAGTACAGGTCGTTTTGCAATATCTTATGTTGATGCTATAGCCTTAGCTTGGGCAGATACGACTACTAACGGCAAATATGATGGTTACCTCTCTGTTGATGCAGGTACTACTCCTCGTGTACTAGATTTTGGTAATCTAAGCAGTACTGATGGAGAGGAAACAGTAACGACTGTTACTCTTAATGTCCATGCAAATAATAGATGGAGCATTACTAGCATTGCTTCAAAGAATAGCGGCGCATTGTTTCACTCGACCGTAGCAACAATCTTAGAAAATGGAGGCGAAGTTGGTAGTGATCTCACTATACCATATCAAATGTCTTTTAAGGAAGTAGTGCCTTCTACTGGAAATGAGATAGAACTTTGGCCTGCTGGAGACTATGCAGTTTGGAGTGGTGATACTGCTTACGATGGATCACCTCGTGTTGATGCATCTGACTACTCACAGACTCCTACTCCTCCTGTTACTAAAGGGTATCAATTTTCTTTTACTCTACCTAAGAATGCAGCTACAGGTAAATTGAGTGGTGATTATGCTGATACGATAACTATTACTATAGACTTAGTAACAGCATAGCACAAAAAAGGTCTGGTTCTAATATAACCGCATATCATCAGTAAAAGGTGGCATCCCAATTATTTTGGCGGTGCCATTTTTTTGTCTTTTTTGGAAGATCTGGTTATACAATACCTATTTCCATATATAGGTTTTAATAAGGGTATATATATTAACACTTTATATTTTTTATCCATTCTTTGAGAGTATTTCTTCATAGTTATTGTGCTAATGTTTTAAGCTATAATGAATGTAGGTTATTTCATCGTATTTTTTACTGAGAGTCTCTATTATGGGACAAACATATATACTGGTATTATGATACATCTTGTAGATATATGTAATTAATAGGTTTACATATATGGATATCCATTCTTTAAGAGGCATTTCTTCATAGTTATTGTGCTAATGTTTTAAGCTATAATGAATGTAGGTTATTTCATCGTATTTTTTATTGAGAGT
>ENA-OREC01000011-OREC01000011.1-marine-metagenome-genome-assembly--contig:-NODE-11-length-58854-cov-5.849057_pt1 | contig 58854 bp, 47 predicted proteins | sample MGYA00248626_ERZ508543 | MGnify/ENA primary metagenome ERZ508543 (study PRJEB26211, sample SAMN05518279) | marine metagenome | isolation source: Puget Sound, Washington, USA | host: Bankia setacea | place...
TCATGGGTTGTCATCTTATGTGTGTAAATTTGGCTTTGAAATCGAGAAAAAACTATTTGCTTTGTACCCACCGCCATTTATGAAGTTTATGGTAGAAAAAGCTGGCAAGCAGGATATTCTTAACTCAAGTGGTGGTTCTATCTTCAATAATCTTGCGGGGTTGTTTATAATGCAGCTGAGGAAGAAGAATATAAGCCATCTTGGCGATGGGTTATGCATACTAAAAAGCGGTAAGGTAGGTATTTCTGCAAGTATAGGCCGGGATAGTGTGCTTGGGAGCGAGAATATTTTTCAAGGTAAACATGAGTAGATTACATAATAAGTATAAGTACACATTAAGTGGACAGAAGCTGTCTTCTGACCTGTCTAGGGTACGCGATGATATTGATAAAATAGATGAGGAAATTTTATCTCTTCTGGTTAAACGTATGAACATTGTGAACGAAGTATGTATTGCAAAACGCCACGAAGCAGAGAAGATATGTCCTTCTGGATATCATAACAATATTTACAGGCCAGTTAGAGAACTGCAGATAATTGAGAAGCTCTTTAGAAAAGTTCCAGATAATACAAATCTGAGCAAGGGTGTTATATTTAATGTATGGCGTGCGATTATAAATGGTACACTGATGGTAGAAGCACCGTTTTGCATTTCTGTGTACTATCCTTATGCACATTGCAATAATGATGACTGTGCAGGATTATTATCCATGATAAATTCTGTCAGAGAGTACTTCGGTTTCCAGCATCTACGCATATTCAAAGATATTAATGAATTTATTCATTCGTTATATCCGTCTGAGGATTATGCGTTGACCATTGGATTTATTGGTGACAGAGATTTTGATATGTGGGGAGAGAGCATGAAAGACGCAGTCAGCGCCAAGAATCAGGTGACTCTGTGTATCAATGCCAGATTGCCTTTTATGGAGATGAATACTGATATCAACAGAGCTACTGGTTACATAGTATCAGGTACATTGTCAGAGAGACATAGCGCGGAACGTTCGGTGTTATTTGTATCAGGTGAATTTGTGGAGATTGGTAGTATTTATATGGATGCGAGGGATTTTATGCGTTCTGTTAATATGAAAGTTCTAAGAGAACATGTAGTGGAAAATGAACCTAATTGTGATGGGAAAAAATATTACTGGTTGGTTGAATATGATGGTCATATAAGCGAAATAGATCAAGATGCACTTTTGAAACATAAGTTAAGCTGTACATCTCTGGGTATTTATCCACTTTTTCATTCTGAATAATATTATCCTGCCTCAGGGGATTTTTAAGCGTTCTTTTTGCAGATCTTCCAGTAAAGTAAGAAGGGAGTCTCCGTCATTATTTATGATTAGCTGCTCTACCTGTTTGCAACAATCAGAAAATTCACGTAAAGCACCAAGTATTGCATCACTATTATGTAGCAATATATCTCTTACCATTATAGGGGAGGAGCATGCTATGCGTGTGGCGCTACGAAAGCCCCCAGCAGAGAATTTTGCAATATCAAAAGGGTGTTCTTCTTCTATACGTACAGCAGTTAACATCATTGTATAAGCAATAACATGAGGAATATGTGATGTTACAGCAAGAATCATATCATGTTCAGACGGAGTCATAATCTCCACCCAAGCTCCCATCCTTTCCCATAATGATCTTATTTTGGCAATACTATCACTCTTAGTATTATCAGATGGACAAAGAATACACCACCGGTTTTCAAATAGTTCCACCATTCCTGCTTCTGGACCAGTAAATTGTGTGCCAGCTACTGGGTGTGCCGGTACAAATTGCACACTACTAGGAAGCAATGGGTATACATGGTCACATACAGATTGTTTTGTGGATCCAACATCTGTTATGATCGCACCTTCCTTAAGATAAGATAAGATTTCCAGAATGGTATTTTTGATTTCTCCAACTGGAACGCATATTATAACAATGTCTGCATCTTTTACTGCTTCTGCAGCAGTATTACATGCTTTGTTGATGCATTTTATATCGAATGCACACTGTAGTGTATCGGCTTCTTTGTCGTATCCTGATACACATTGTGCAATATTTTTATGTATAATGGCTTGTCCTATTGATGAACCTATTAACCCAAGACCTATAAGCGCTATCTTCTGGAAGCCTGTAGACACATCCCACTGTTGACTATGCAGCATGATACTCCTGTGTAGTTCTAGTGTTAAAGACACCTGTTAAATGCCATGAAATCAAGAAGAATCTGTCTTATGGATTTACAGTCATCTGCTGTTCCTATTGTAATACGTAAATATTTTTCCAACTTATATGAATCCAATTTTCGCACAATAAATCCAGATGTACACATAAAATCAAAAGCAGCCTGAGCAGTCCATTCAGCGGTTTGATCATATGCTGAAGGTATTTGCAACATTATAAAATTTGCTCTTGAAGGAAAAACGGTAATTCCATCGTTGCGTAACATCTCTGTTAGAAGAGATCTTTGCAGTGTATTATGTTGTATACATGTGTTTATATGTATTTTATCAGATAAAGCAGCTATCCCTGCACATACTGCAACGGAAGATATATTGAATGGTTCACGGATTTTTTCGATAAGCTGGATAATTTTATTACTCGCATACCCCCAACCAAGCCGCAACCCCGCCATTCCATATGCCTTTGAGAATGTTCTTGTCATGATGATACTGGAATGGGGAAATTCCTCTATTAATTCGACACCATCGCAATATTCGCCATCATCTGCGTATGCGTACTCTGCATATGCAGAGTCTATAACCAGCATTACACACGGTGGCAGGCTTTTTATCAACCTTATAAGCTCAAGGCGAGGAAGAAACGTTCCGGTAGGATTGTTTGGGTTTGCAATAAATATCATACGTGTACGATCTGTAATTGATTCAATAATTCTTGATACAGAGTCGGTAAAGTCATGTTCTTCTTGAATAGGAACTGGAATACATCCATGCGCGAGTGTTATAATTCTGTACATAAGAAAAGCATGTTGAGAGTATATCACTTCATCGCCCTGATTAAGATGTGCAAGCGCTGCCATATGCAGTACCTGGTCAGAGCCACTACCACATGTAATACGTTGAGGATCAAGGTTATATTTGTCTGCTATTGCCTTGCGTAAATCAGAGTAGTTCATGTCTGGGTACTTCAGTACCTTATCAGGGGTAGAGCAGAAATCACGAATAGAATCCATTACGCAAGGGGGGGGGCCTAATGGATTCTCGTTAGAGGATAGTTTTACAACATGCCCTACTCCAGCAACATGCGCACTGCCTGCAATATAACGATTAATCTCTGTAAGATCTTTCCTAGGATGTTCTGGCATTTTACTCTGTGTGGTTTTTGTCTAATAAGAATGTATCTAGTATCTCATCCTAGCATTAAAATCATCAGTTGTGTATAGCATCGGAGGTTATTTAATACATAGTTCATTCAAGAGAGAGAGGTCTGGCATCATCAATCCATGCCTGACGATTTTCTGATGTCAGGAAAAGAAGATTTTCCCAGTCAACGCTTGTTATATTATATTCAGTCCCGTACCCTGAGCCTCTCTTCTCACATGTCACAACAACAAGTACATTTGGCCCAAGAATGTAATTTAGAGGATATGGCATAGAAGGAGCGGTAGGAGAAAAATTGCGTGACTCTGCTGACGTCGAGGATAACATGTGTTGGTATCCCTCACATGAGAAACCACCGTCATTAATAGAATATATCTGATAGCTGAATCTTAAGTTTGAAGTTAAACAATCATTCTGTCCTGACATGAATGCCAGAGGCAAATTACCGCTAGTTATGCTGGAAGGTACCTGTAGAGACTCTGGAACTAAAGAAGCAGCTCCGTTAGTGCGATCTATAGGTAATGGTGTGAAAACGTACCTAGTGGTAGATTCACGGGTGTACCTTCTTAATGCTATTGCAAAATCAATTCTTTTGTTAACTAACTGATTCCATGTCTGGTTATTGTATATTACAGATGCTGCTTTTATTGCAGTGTGTGTCCTGTTTGATAAGTTGGATGATCTTGATATAAAAGAAGTATCAAATTTAAAATTCGCAGGAACTGAAGGAATAATAATACCGTTTGAAGATGATGTATACCGTGCCAGAAAGTATGCATCTCCAGAAACTGCAGTTGTGCTCCATTCCTGAGAAAGAGAGTTGTCTTTCCCTGTTGCAGCAAAAGACATGTCATATGGAAAGAACGGGAAATTTGTTGTAATCATTTTGGTTTTAATATTAACTAATTGTAATAGCATGTCTTCAAGTGCGTCAAGATGGGCAGTTTTGTCGAGCGCACTAGAGGAATTTATAGCATCAAGGACTTTCTTCATTATAGTATAGGATATAGTACTTAGTTCTAGACTAACAGAGGTACTATTATTGGCTGGCATATAAAAGGTATTTATGATAGCTGTTCTTTCAGCATGGGAAGTTACGTTTCTTAGTGAAGATATAGTATTCTTTATATAACTCTCCAGAGTGGCATCCGTTTTGGTAGCAGGCATTATACCTAGGACATTTTTTATAAAGGTAGAGGTATTATTTCTGTACCAAGTCCTTCTGAAATTAGCTTGGGAATCGTATTGAACCCTGCCAATTTGCTTTTCAAAAATACCCCTTATAGCAGTATTATAAGTAGAATTTATTGATAAATTTTGCTGTAGATATTGGATTAACTCATTTATATGTTCCCCAGCATGATCAGATATAATTGGAGTATCACTTGCTGAAATTATTGAATTTACGTGATAAGAAATCATATTTCTGATAGCTGTATAGTTGGGGGCGTTTTGCCCAGGGCCTGGAGTTGTTGCCAAGCTTGTTGCATTATGTGCAAATCGTGCCTGAGGAAGGATACTTCCTGGAAAATAACTTACCAGATTTTTTAGAACATATACAGGTGTGGTGGAGCTGCTTAACTCTGAGAAATCATTGAAACTCCCATTCACAATTATAGGTGCTGAACTCCAATTCGAAGTCGTGGTTATGGTATTAGCATAATTCTTCAGGTCTTGAATTGTATCTCCAGCTGCTGCATCTACATAGTCAGAAGCGTAGTTCTGCCTTAGAAGCCCCTGAAGGAAGCTTTGATCGCTAGTGGCATCGCCAGGAGCCTTAGAGCGTGACCAGTCTGCTGTTCTGTGCCATGGATCAATATCCCCAGCTTCCAAAAAAGACTGATCATCTAGGAAAGAGTGTACAGCACTGTTTATAGTAGCACTGTCTCTGGGTAATTCCATGGATGTAAAGTTATTGTACAGTAATTTTACTCCTGATGTAGTGGTAGCATCTACATAATCAGCACAATGTGTTGGAGTTATAGATTCATATGACAGTGCTACTGTATCAGAAGTATTGTTGTTTCCAAGAGGGATCTCGCTGCTTCCAGTATAACTCGAGTCAAGACTTCTAATAAATAGATACTCATCTGTACTATCGAAGGTATCTGTAGAGTTTAGGGTCATAAAATGGCATGATCTAAAAGCATTCTGAGCTATAAGTTCTGTGCTGGAGGTTGCTTCACTTGCACTAATGGAGGATCCTGTGGCGTTTAAGTATCCGTTTGTTTGTTTCTTAACATGATCCATCTTATTTGTTACATCTGTATTATTTAGAAGCCCTGGGTAGTTTATTTCGCAAATGTTGCCAGTCATGTTTTCATTACCTCTCTTGATGAAAGGGGCAATGCTTATTGTATTGTGCGAGTTGTTATTCACTACACTCACACTCACCTTTTTACCAAACTCCTTTCCTTCAAAGTTGATAGTCCTAGATCTACTGTGCAGACTGAATGTTGCCATGATGGTGTCAGGTGATTCAGTTATATGATGCATTTGAACCTCCATTGCATAAGCTCGATTATCAAAGTTGACATCAAAGGTGGAGCTAGTAGGTTGTCTCATGTCTGCGAATTTATTATAGTATATATGCATTCCCCACGGATTAGTCATTTGCTTAGGGCCCCAGAAATTACCCTCCAGTTGCTCGGTTGTATAGTCAGTAAAATAGAGAGCAGAATCTGTGCGGTAAATATTCTGTTGATCAGGATTCTTTATATGCGCACCTGTTTCAGGATCAACTTCTATATACATTTTGGTAGCATGGTGACTATGCAAGTAATAGTTCAAGTTTTGTATATCAATATTATATAGTTTGTATTCTCTACCATTGTATGTATCTTCCCCGTACGTTTGTAGGGGGTTATCAAGAAGAACCAGGTCGGAAGCATTCTCAAGCCTCTGCACAGCTTGGTGGATATAGGCATCTGCTTTGTAACTAACAGATATGTCAACACGGCCATGGAAGCTGATGCTTTCATTGGATACATTATCAACTACAGGGCTGAATGACAGTTTAATATCAAGCCAGTCTAAATATTCTTCCTGACTTACATGTGCCAGCATGTACTGGCTATATGTGAGATATATTATATCCCGTTGCCACAAGTCATAAAAATATCTAAGAAATTCCGGTTCTCTTGTGCTTTCAAGGCGTAACAATGAGCTGTCTACTTCTATTGGTGTTAATGCAGAGGCAAGGTAATGCTGTGCTGCTAGGAGGATTTTTCTATCTATTCCCCACGACTCCTGCGTAAGAATTGGTCCATTTGCAATGCTATTGTAATATTCATTATTTGTTTCCGGGGTTATAATTCCAATACCATATATAGTTACAAGGTCACCAAGTATAGAAGTGGCAGATTCCATAGATGTGGCTATATCTGCCCATGAGCTTATAGTTGATGGGAAGGGGCCATTAGATGCAAGTAAGGAGTCATATTGTCCAGAGTGGTTGTCAAAAGCATATTCTGTGTTATCTTCATCAATATATATACTTACAGAAATTACTGTAATAGTACTCAATATCAGCACAAATATCACCATAACAAAGCCGCTACGATCAATTCCAAAGAGCAGAATATTGTTACGTAGAACATGCAATAGTTGCTTTGTATTATCGTGTAATTTTTGCCATCTTGTTATCATATACTATTCATCTTATGATTTTTAATAGGTGACTTAACAGATAGTCCATGGAATCTATAGGTAATTTATAAATTTAGGTAGATTATGCTGTAAGTTCTATTGCCATACGAGCGGATATATTAGAATCTGTAATTTAAAAAAATGTAAAGGAGTATGGTATTATGCTCGGTAAGCATTTTATATAATTATATTTTATACAGTTATTATTTTATACAGTTATATAGGAAAAATACTAGTAAGTTATGTGTGCTAGGTTATATATATACTGTAGGATTAAGGTAAGCATAATTTTGGAGTAAGTGTATATGCGTCGTGTAAAAATCTTCGATACCACTCTAAGGGATGGAGAGCAATCTCCAGGAGCTACTATGAGTGCCGATGATAAATTAAGAATTGCATTGCAGCTTGATGAGATGGGAGTAGATATCATAGAAGCTGGATTCCCAATCGCTTCTCAGGGAGATTTTGTAGCTGTACAGGAAGTAGCTCAAGCTGTTGAAAAGGCATCGGTATGTGCATTATCAAGAGGCAGAGAAGATGATATACAGCGAGCGTGGGATTCCGTAAAAGTAGCTGTTCATCCACGTATACATACTTTTATTGCTACGTCTGACATACATATGGAGTACAAGCTGCGTATGTCACCAGAACAGGTATTACAACGTATACATGATAGTGTTAGTTATGCTACCTCTTTGTGTGGTGATGTGCAGTGGTCTCCTGAGGACGCAACGCGTAGTGACTTTTCTTTCTTATGTGAAGCTATAGATACAGCAATACACGCTGGTGCGACTACAATTAATATTCCTGATACCGTGGGTTATACAACACCTGAAGAATTCTTTGATATGATGAGCCGTCTTATTCAAAGATTTAAGTCTCATGAAAACGTTAGTTTCTCGGTACATTGTCATGATGATCTTGGGATGGCTGTGGCTAATTCACTTGCTGGAGTTAAGGCTGGAGCTTCGCAGGTGGAATGCACAATAAACGGTATGGGGGAAAGGGCTGGAAATGCCGCCTTAGAAGAGATAGTGATGGCTATGAGAACCAGAAAGGACGTGATCAATGCATCTTGTAATATTGTTACTCAGTCCTTATTAAAGGTTTCTCGTCTTGTATCTTCAGCTACAGGTTTTCTGGTTCCTTACAACAAGGCAATTGTTGGGCAGAATGCATTTGCTCACGAATCAGGGATACATCAGGATGGGGTTATCAAGAATGCGTCAACATATGAGATTATGCAGCCAGATGATGTTGGATGGAGCCATGGGAAGCTGGTCATGGGAAAACATTCTGGTAGACATGCATTACAGAAGAAAGCTGCTGAATTGGGTTATGAGCTGACAGAGAAGGAAGTAGAAGTTACTATTTCTCGTTTAAAGGAGCTTGCAGACAAAAAGCTTGTTATTTATGATGCTGACATTGACGCTATTATTCGGGATGCACGTGGTTCAGCTGTTCATAAGGATAAGAAGGAGATAAAGTTTGTTTCATTGGAAATGCATGTTGTAGTTGGATCTCCTGTTGAAGTGAGCGTTGTGTTAGATGTGTTCGGAGAATTAAAAACAGCCAGTGTCTCAAAGGCTGGTACACTGGGGGCCGTGTTTAGCGCGATAGATTCTATTGTTGACCATCAAGGGGTATTAACTTTATATAATGTTTTGAATGTTACACGTGATGTAGATGCACAGGCGGAGGTTCACGTGAGGGTTGAAACTAGGGATCGTATATCAGCTGGGTGTGCGCATGATGTAGACACTGTGGTAGCTTCTGCCAAAGCTTATGTTAATAGTGTTAATGGTCTTTTGTAATATGCAGTTGCTGTTTTTGGCTATGAGCATTTAGTAGTTTAGGGGATAGTATGTTTTCTTGGATTTGCAGTCTGTTTTCTTCTGACCTGGCAATTGATCTTGGAACAGCGAATACGCTGGTGTTTGTAAAAGGGAAGGGTGTTGTGCTGAATGAGCCCTCGGTAGTGGCAATTAAAACAGATGGATCAGGAAAAAGGGTTCTTGCTGTAGGAGATGATGCGAAAGATATGCTTGGTAGAACTCCAGGTAATATACAGGCTATCCGCCCTATGCGTGATGGGGTTATTGCGGACTTTGAAGTTGCCGAGGAAATGATAAAAGCATTTATACGGAAGGCATATAAGCGAGCTTACCTGGCTCCTCCACTAGTTGTTATTTGTGTCCCTTCTGGAGCTACTCCTGTGGAGAGGCGTGCTATACGTGATTCTGCTTTGTCTGCTGGAGCGCGTAGAACATGTCTTATTCCTGAGCCTATGGCTGCTGCTATAGGTGCAGGGTTGCCTATTACAGAACCAACGGGTTCAATGGTTGTAGATATAGGAGGTGGCACTACAGAAGTGGCAGTTATTTCTCTTGGTGGTATAGTTTATGCCAGATCAATAAGGGTAGGTGGTGATCGGTTGGATGAGGCTATTATTGCTTATCTGCGCAGGGTTCATAATCTACTGATTGGTGAAGCTACAGCAGAGAGAATTAAGATTGATATAGGGTCTGCTGGTAGCGGGCATATGGATCATAATTTCCGTTCTATAACTGTAAAAGGTCGTGATTTAATTAATGGGGTTCCGAAGGAGATCACTGTTACCGAAGATCATATTGCTGAATCTTTAGCTGAGCCTGTTTTATCAATAGTTGAAGCAATTAAAACAGCGCTTGAAACAACCCCACCAGAATTAGCTGCTGATATTGTCGATAAAGGAATTATGCTTACTGGAGGTGGCGCCTTGTTACGCAATTTAGATATTGTGATTAGGGAAGAAACGGGTCTGCCTGTAACTATAGCTGACAATCCTTTGTGTTGTGTTGCTCTTGGCACAGGGAAAGCGTTAGAGTATGCTTCTTCCTTAATTCATGTATTAACAGATACTGATTAATATAACACACACCCTACTATACAAAATATAGTAATAGCTTTAATCTATCCTGCTTTGGTTATTGTTAAGGCTGTAAGTTCTCGTTCTTGATCATGAAGAATTGCTTTTTCTTGGGAGCATGCATAATTACATTCTTGATTGAGTAACAGATGCTGTTATTGTAACTTCCATATGCATAGTACATGCTACTGTCATGATAACAGTAAGAGGTTAATACTTTCAGTGAGGGGGGCAGGCGAGTGGTTTTGGCCAGAGGTAGGCGTTATAGAAAGTATGGGAGGGGTATTCTAGGAGGTGCATTTACCTGGTTCCTAGTGATCTTAGCTTTTATATTGTTCTTGCTGTGGAAATGGAATAATGATCGTATGGATCAAATGCAAATGGTTATTGCTGGGAAAATAACGGGGATTGTGGATGTTGTAGCATATCCTCTTGATTTCCTAGGTTACGTGGTTGATAGATTCACAGGGCTTATTACTCTGTCAGCCGACTACCGTCGTGCAGAACATGATATTGCGCAAATGGAAGAGTGGAAAGATCGTGCTATGGAGTTAGAATTTGAAAATGCAAAGTTAAGAGCTCTTAATAATATGCGTTCATCTAATGTGCGTTACTATCATATAAGTGGAGAGGTAATATCCAGGGCTGATAATGCTTTCTCGAGGTCTGCAATTATTAATGTAGGAAGGAAAGATGGAATTATTGATGGAATTGCAGTTACAGATGGGTACGGAATGGTTGGTAGGATATTTGGGGTTGGAGAAGACGCTTCAAGGGTATTATTGGTAGAGGATATTAATAGTAAGATTGCGGTACAGGTTTTACCATCTGGCATGCGTGCTATTCTTGTAGGGAAGAATAAAGAACATATGGAATTGGAATTCCTTGTTTCAACGGAAGGTATTCAGAAAGGAGACCGGGTATTAACTTCAGGTGATGAAAATAGCGTTCCTGCTGGAATCTCTGCTGGAGTTGTTACTGAGGTGAAAGACGACAAGGTAATGGTAGCTCCTGTATCAAGAGTTGACAGTATTCGTTTTGTTCGTTTATTTGCACCTAAGGATGTCTTATCAGTAATAGGTGATGGTTGTATCATACAAAATAGTAGTTCTTTGAATTGATGAATTGATTTATAGATGATGTAAACAGGTGCTCAGTGAATTTTTATAATATATTCAGGTATATTGCTCTTTTATTGTTGTTTTTTGTATCTGCTGTATACAGCAACTACATGTATAACAGTGGGTCTTTCTCCTTCATGAGGATCAATGTATTTTTCCTAATATTATTTATTATGGTGATATACATGCCTGTGCGTACAGCATTTGCGGCACGTGTTCCTATACTGATCGTGTTTATCAGTGCCTTATTGAATGATATGTTGAATGGTAGCTCATTTGGGGCTTATACTTTATCCACTGTATTGGTATTTGTAGTGCTGGACAGTAACTCAAAGCTAATTTATGGTTTAGAAAAGCGGATGCAATGTTGCATTTTTGCTATTGCTTTGCTCTCAGTAGATGTTGTAATTAAGGTACTACATTTTTGTCTAGGTATCACATCGCCAAGCATCTTTCATATTATTGTTTTTAATACTCCAACAGTGTTGCTATTTTCAGTTGTTATCCTAGCGAAGGGATATATTGTTTATGTGCAGGGTGTTAGGAGGTTTATAATAAATTTATCTAGAACACCATAAGAAGAGCTTGGAGGTGTATGTATATTAATTCTGGAAATAATGATACGCAGAATAAACATATGATGACGCGACGGTTATTCCTGGTGATGGGAGGGCAATTAGCTGTATTTGTAGTGCTAGGGGCAAGGATATATCAGCTTCAGGTTAAAGATTCTGAGAGGTATAGTCGTCTTGCGTTTGAGAATCGATTAAGTCTGCGTTTTATATCTCCCCAAAGAGGTAGGATTTTTGATAGAAATCAGAAGCTCCTGGCAGTTAATCGCCAAAATTATCAGGTTGCAATTATAGCTGAACAAACACAAGACTTAGAAGAATCTTTGCGTAGAGTTGGGGCATTAATTGAGGTTCCAGAACGAACAAAGAGGCGACTGATGAAAGAAATACGCAATGCAAGCGTGTTTGACCCAGTTCTTATAAAAGAGAATTTAGACTGGAAATCTTTTGCCTTAATTAATTTCCATAGTGCTGCATTACCAGGTATTGTTCCTCAGGTAGGAATGACCAGATACTATCCTAGAAGAAATTCTTGTGTGCATGTTGTTGGGTATGTTGGTTCTGCTAATACTAAGGAAAAGAAGCTATTGGTTTCTCAATCTCCAACTCTGGCAAGGCTTTCAGATATTCTTATTGGGAAGAATGGTATTGAGAGAGTTTTTGATCAGCAATTACGGGGGACACCTGGAGCACGTCGTCTTGAAGTAAATGCGTCTGGTAGAATTATTAGAGAGCTTGAGCGGTATGAAGGATCCCAGGGGGGGGATATCACACTTACAATAGATGCTGATCTTCAGGATATGGTGATGGAAAGAATCAAAGGGCATAGTGCAGCTGTTGTAGTGATGGATATTCATAATGGGGATATTTTATCTATGAGCTCGTCTCCCGCTTATGATCCTAACAAATTTGTTTTAAGAATCTCTCATAAAGATTGGGAGCAACTGACAAATGATAAAATGGTGCCTTTGTTGAATAAGGCAGTGGCAGGAGTATATCCCCCAGGTTCTGTATTTAAAATAATTACATCTCTTGTTGCTTTGGAGGCAGGTATTATAAATAGTAATACAAGATTCTATTGTAGTGGTAGATTTCCTTTAGGTAGTCATACTTTTCACTGCTGGAAGCAAGCTGGGCATGGATGGATGGATGTACACGATGCACTGAAGCATTCATGTGACGTATTTTTTTATGAGACTGCAAAGATGGTTGGTATTGATAAAATTAAGGATATGTCTGTAGAGTTTGGGGTCGGTCAGGAAGTAAATATTAATTTTCCAAACGTAAAGAACGGACTGATGCCTTCTCCAGAATGGAAAAGGAGACATCTTAATGAACAATGGTTGATTGGAGAGACCATAATAACTGGGATCGGACAGGGATATATTCTGATGAATCCACTCCAGTTAGCTGTTTTAATGGCGAGGGTGGCTAACGGAGGCATTAAAGTTGACCCACGTATTATTCACAGTATAAAAGGAACATCTCTTACCAGTAAGAAGTTTGATAAAATTAATATTTCTGCAGAAAACATGAAAATATTGCATAATGCGCTATTTTCGGTTGTGAATGATCAAGGGGGTACGGCGTTTGCTCTTGCTGATACTGCTCCTGCATTTGCTGGGAAAACAGGTACCGCGCAGGTACGTAATATATCGTCACGGGAAAGAGCATCTGGAGTGATCGATAACGATGACCTTCCATGGGAATATAGAGATCATGCTCTTTTTACAGCATTCGGGCCTTTTGATAATCCACGGTATGCAATTGCTGTAGTAGTGGAACACGGTGGTAGTGGCTCTAAAGTAGCTGCACCTATTGCAAGGGACGTATACAAGAAGGTAATGGAGTTGTATCCGGTAGCAAATAGTGATATTGGATACATGAAAACAGCTTTATAGAAGAATACTAACCGTTGTTACTATATCATACAACGTGATGTGTTGGTAATATGATTGTCTCTATTCTTTGTTGCTGAGGTTTATAAGTGTCAGATCTCAGAATGGATAATAACAATTGGTTATTCCTAGAAGGATAGTGTAATGGGATTTATGAAGTGTGAGGTGCTGCTTTTTCTGCTTGTATTTGCAGTGCTTGGTGTTCTTATGCCTTATATGCCAGCCTGGTATGCTGGGATGGATCTGCCTACATCACAGGTTGGGTATATAGTAACGTTATTCTTCTTAGTCAGAACTTTAACGAGTCCTGTTGTTGTGTGGTATTCCACAAGAATGTTTCCAATGGGCAAAGTGTTTGTGATTCTTGGTAGCGCATCTGTAGTGACTGGCTTGTTACTCGTATTGAATGCTCATAATATAATATTAATGTTAGCAATAAGCGTTCTATTTTCTATTTCGACATCTGCACTGATGCCTTTAGCGGAGTATTATGGTTATCAGTACTGCAGTGATTCTGGGTGTAAATATGGAACTATGCGGGCAATGGGGACAATATCATTTGCAAGTTTAAGTTTATTGAGTGGTTTCCTAATTGGGATCAAGGACTCAAGTATAATAATATACACAATCTTATGTGTACTTATTATGGTGGTATTTACTGCAATCTTTACTACAAAATCCACACATAACTACCTATGTAAGCTTGATTCAGATGTCAATCTGTTACATGTGATACGAGCATGGTTAACAAAGAATGAGATGCTGCATTTCGTAATGATTGTAATGTTACAGGGTGCAAATGCCGTGTATTACAGCTTTAGTGTAATACATTGGGATTATATCGGGTATTCAGGTTTACTGATAGGCATTCTTTGGGGGATGGGGGCTGTTGCAGAGAGTATATTTTTCATGATATCTGGGGTTGTGCAAAAAAGACTGAATTATTTGAGTATAATGATGCTGGGAGGTATTGGTTCTATTATAAGATGGACTGCTTTATCAACAGATCCATCCTTATTTATGGTTTTTAGCTCGCAAGTATTACATATATGTAGTTTTGCTATGGTGCATCTTGGTACTATGTTATATGTAGGGCAAAAATTTAGAGATGTAGGATCTGCAATGACAATATCAGTATTATTTGCGACATGTAATTTAATGATAACAGGTCTGACGTTTCTGGTTAGCATGTTATACGAAGCACATAGAGGACAGGTTTATCTGATTAGTTCTGTATCTGCATCGATAGGTGTTATTATATGTATAATGTTAATCTATAATAATCGAAAAAACGTATTGGGTGAAAATTAATGATCACTTTCGTGAAAGTTGTATTGAGTTAGCTGTAAGTATCTTCTAGTGTTATATCGTTAGCTAACAAAAAGAGGTAGAAAGCGTGCGATATAAAGTATTTATTCTATTATTTGTAGGGACTTTAGTAGTTGGTTGTACCAATATGCAAGTAGGTGGGCATATGATAAAGACAGCCTCTCGGAAGTTAATACCTAGCGTAGATACAGCTCCCCGTATTTTATCTCATTCTACACAGGGTGTTAAGGATGAGGTACTCTCTGTATTGCCTAATGATATAGATGTACTGGTTAATGATGGTATAGCTGTGTGGGATGGATCATATGTAGATGGGTATTACGCGAGGCACGCTAGTGCCTCTTTGGGAACATATATGTACATTGAATCAGTAAATGAATCAGCTGGCGTATTGGTGAGGGTGGTAGGCAGACCAAATAATAATTCTGGAGCTGCAATCGAATTATCAAGAGATGCTTCAGAGCAGCTGGGGTTTCTGGAAGTGGGTAATACTATTGTTAGAATGCAATCTTTTGGCACTATAAATGAAGCCTACCGAGAAGGTGTGATTTCTGCTAGGAAACGTGCTGAATTTGTAGAATCGTATGGGAAAGAAAATATTACTGTGCAGTTGTATTATAATGCACTTGTCCTTTCAGAGGATGAAGATGAAGTAAGTAGATTTGCCATGTCGGAGCCTTCACAGGTGATATATTTTGGTGATACCCATGCTATAGATACAGAGAATACTGAACTTTCAAAGTCTACTGTAACTTACGAAAATACACAGGATTATAATCGCTCTACCGTATTATTATCTGATATTTCTACGGACTTAGTAATGCATAGCCCTGCACCATTGGTTAAATTGGCGGGTCGTCGGACAGAGAAGGGAAGTAGTGCAAACAGAGAGCATGCGAAGTATAAAGCACTCCCTGTGACTAAGAGTTCATTGGGAAGTATCGCTTATGTAGATAAAGTTGATTATGTGGAAGCTAAAACTCATAATAAAGATGTTGTGCAGTATGGAGCGTTTCTAAGTCAGGATAATGCAATTTTGATGCTTAAAAAACTGAAGGCGGCTGGAAAGCATGATGTATTTATAGAAGAGGCTACAGTTAACGGTAGTATTATGTATAGAGTAAGAGCCAGATCAGATTAGACAGTCTAAATATTCATGAGTTATGACTATACAACCAGTATAATAGCTGGGAATCCATAAAAAATAATATTATCAGAGATTCTTTTATATGAGGTAATACATCTATTATATGAGGGGTGTATTATGTATTTTAATCAGAGTTACTTTTTTCTATACATCTTATATGATCTTTGGGACGATATCATCCAGATATATTTCATTGCTATTTTTCTTGGCATTAGGTACAACGAAATATCGTCTTGCAAGGAGATGAGGTTGCTTGACCATGTTAGGCATCAAAATCCTGAAAAGTAATATACCATTATCTGGGGTATTCAAGGATTAACAAATCTTCTTCACGTTGATATTCCTATTATTTCTTTATGTACGCAATGCAGCACGTATAAAACTTACGAATAAAGGGTGTGCATTGAAAGGTCTGGATTTTAATTCAGGATGAAACTGAACTCCTATGAACCAAGGATGCTTCTTATATTCGCAGCTTTCAGGTAGCATACCATCACAGGATGTCCCCGATATAAACAATCCATGCTGCTCAAGGATATTAATGTAATCAGGATTTACTTCAAAGCGGTGGCGGTGTCGCTCAGAGATAGTTCTTGAGCCATAAATTTCAGCTATTCTGGAGTCTTCCTTTAAAATAGATTCAAACGAACCCAAGCGCATAGTACCACCCTTTATATGGTTATTGGTTTGGGTGTTTATTGTGCCATTTTTAAGAGTCCATTTTTCCATTATATCAATAACAAAAATCTTCTCATCATCAGATGTAGGAAGTTTATTATTATCGTAATCGTAAAACTCTCTGGAGGTTGCGTTAGGCATTCCTGCTAAATTTCTTGCAGCTTCAATTATGGCCATTTGCATACCCAGACATATGCCAAAGTAGGGAATATTGTGTGTACGAGCAAACCCTGCGGATATAATCTTCCCTTCTGAACCCCTTACGCCAAATCCTCCAGGAACAAGAATTCCATGATATGATCCCAAGCGTTCCGCGACATTCTCAGAAGTTATATCCTCACTATCTATCCAGTGATTTATAACTTTTGTACGAAGGTGTATTCCTGCATGACACAAGGCTTCGACCAAAGAAAGATATGGATCTCCACCTGCAGCGTATTTACCTACTATAGCAATTTTAATTTCCTGATTAGAGGTGGTGATATTTTCCCTGATGTTTCTCCATAGCGATAAATCAGGTTCCCTAGATGAGTCTTGTAGCCCTAAAGATGATAGAACGGCACTATCTATTCCAGATTCGTGGTATACAACTGGTGCTTCATAAATATTGCTCAGGTCAGGTGCTGAAACTATATATTTTGTGGGAATATTGCAGAAAAGAGCTATCTTCTCCTTCGTACGTTCAGGGATTGTTTTAGACGCAGATCTGCATACCAGTACATTGGGATGTATCCCCAATGAGCGCAATTCTTTGACCGAGTGTTGGGTTGGTTTTGTTTTCAGCTCATTAGACACGCTGATGTAGGGGAGTAATGTAAGATGTACAAATATACACTTCTTGTTTGCTGATTCCTGCGAAAACTGACGTATTGCTTCAAGGAATGGAAGAGCTTCAATATCTCCTATTGTCCCTCCAATCTCACACAACATAAAATCAACATGTTCATGTCCATTGGCAATGAATTCTTTTATAGTATCTGTAACGTGAGGAATTACCTGTATTGTACTGCCTAGATAGTCACCATGTCTTTCTTTGGCAAATACACTGCTGTATATCTTCCCTGCAGATACAGAGTCGGTGCTCCCTGGAGATACACCAGTAAATCTTTCATAGTGTCCAAGATCCAGATCTGCTTCTGCACCGTCGTCAGTTACAAAGACCTCGCCGTGTTCAAAGGGTGACATAGTCCCAGGGTCAATATTCAGGTACGGATCAAGTTTCTTTAAACGTACACTATATCCACGTGATTGTAGCAACGCGCCAAGCGACGCAGCTGCAAGACCTTTCCCAAGAGAAGAGCATACTCCCCCAGTAACAAATATAAAATATGTCATTGTTCAGGGCTCCATATATTCAACACAGCCTAGATTAGTGAAGGCATCCTATATCTTATAGCAGAAAGTACGAACACTATCATTATTTCTTTGTGAATGGTACTAGAAAGATAATATATATTAAATGCTGTTTATGTGGCAGAATGTTGCTATTGTTAGACTTTAAGACTTAGGAGATGAAAAGTGCAACGGAGTTTGAGTGCATCGTCTAAGAGGTGGCTGTCAAGGCAAGCAAAGGACTCTTATGTGAAGAAAGCGAAGGCAGCCAGATATAGAGCTCGTTCGGCATATAAACTCCTTGAAATAAATAACAAATTCAAATTAATACAACCAGGGTATAAGATCATTGATCTTGGATGTGCACCTGGAGGATGGCTGCAGGTATGTCGGGAGTTAATGCCATATGGGAGTGGTATGATTGTTGGTCTTGATGTAAATACAACTGATTCTTTGGAAGGGGTCAAAATCATCCAGGGTGATTTTATGGAAGAACAGGTGTGCGTACAGCTATTAGATATGATAAATGGAGAGTGTGATTTGCTACTATCTGATATGAGAGGGTCTGCAATAGGGCATAGAAAGACTGATCACATACGGAGCATATTATTATGTGAAGCTGTATGTGACTTTGGGTGTAAATATCTTAAGAAGGGTGGGAGCATGGTTATGAAGGTTGTACAAGGTGGTGAGGAGAAAAATATAGTCAATACTCTGCGTCCTGTGTTTGATGCCGTAAGATATTTTAAGCCAAATGCTAGTCGTAGTGATTCTGCTGAAATATATGTCGTTGCCATATGCTTTAGAGGCGTCTAATACATGGACGAAACAAGGCAGGGTGATAATATACTGTTTTTATCATTGTGAGTGCTTGTAAAGAGATTTTAATATTAGAATAAGAGGGTTGATATGGAAATAAAGCAAGCACTGTCATTTGATGATGTACTGCTCATGCCTGGTGAGTGTGATTTTCAGCTTAATGACGCAGATGTATCAACTACATTTGCAAGAGGCATTGACTTGAATATACCTCTTGTATCTTCCGCAATGGATACCGTGACCGAACATGAAATGGCAATAGCAATGGCGCAGGCTGGTGGAATAGGGGTGATTCACAGGAATATGTCGGTTGATGAGCAAGCCTCTCAGGTGAAGAAGGTAAAGCGTTTTGAATCAGCTGTGGTATATGACCCAGTTATGTTAAGACCTGGTGATACAATAGGTTCAGCAAGAACATTACAGCGTAAGCATAATATTTCTGGTTTCCCGGTAGTTGATGATAAGGGGTATCTTTGTGGTATTATTACAAGCAGGGATATGCGTTTTTTAGAAAATGACAACATGCTTGTGCAGGAAGCAATGACGAAAGAAAATCTTGTAATTGCTCGTGCACCTGTAGATCTGGCTGATGTAAAAAAGATGATACAGGCAAGAAGGGTTGAAAAAGTTATAATAACAGATGATAACAATAAGTGTATTGGTCTTTTAACAGTGAAAGATATTGAGAGAGCTGTACTCAATCCTCATGCATGTAAAGATGAAAAAGGGCAGTTGAGAGTCGCGGCAGCAACCTCTGTAGGAGATAAAGGCTTTGAAAGGTCTTTAGCTCTTATAGATAATGGGGTAGATGTGTTGACAATTGATAGTGCCCATGGACATAGTAAAGCTGTAATGGATGCCGTTAAGCGTCTCAAGAAGCATGCAGGTTATGTGCGGGTGGTAGCTGGAAATGTTGCTACCGCAGATGGGGCGCGAGCTATGTTGGATTGTGGGGCTGATGGTATAAAAGTTGGAATAGGGCCAGGATCTATATGTACAACCAGGATTGTTACAGGAGTTGGGGTTCCCCAGATTACAGCAATTACTGAATGCTTCAGAGTTATGAAGGATAGTGGGGTACCACTTATTGCTGATGGAGGCATAAGATTCTCTGGTGATATAGTGAAAGCAATTATGGCTGGTGCGTCTTGTGTGATGGTTGGGAGTATGGTGGCTGGAACTGATGAATCTCCAGGGCAGGTGTATATGTATGGAGGTCGTTCTTATAAAGCATATCGTGGAATGGGATCTATTGGCGCAATGGAGAGAGGCTCGGCTGATAGATATTTTAGACCTGAAGGTATTAGTCATTCCAAGATGATTCCTGAAGGAGTTGAAGGGCAGGTGCCATATAAAGGATCTGTATCAGCAGTTATTCACCAGCTTATTGGTGCAGTACGTGCAGGTATGGGTTATGTAGGCAAACACAATATTAATGATATGAGAGGTAATGGGAACTTTGTACGAATTACCACGGCTGGTATGAAGGAAAGTCATGTGCATGATGTACAAATTGTGAAAGAAGCTCCTAACTATTATTGTGAGAGAGGATGAAGGCAGTTTGTATATCAGCTTACTGTATAATATCTATATTATAATGGGAGCATCGGAATGGAGACAGTGAACAATGGTTGTAGCGTTGTGCGGTCTGGCAACTTGGTAGTTTCGTCTTCATCTACATCTATTACATGGACGTGGGTGTGGTGTACTGCTGTTCTGTGCGCTGGCTCTATGGGAATTGCGATGTTACTTTCCCGTAATCAGGTTTATATTGATAATCATGGTTTATTACTTTTCTGGACATTGGTTTTTATAGTATTAGCCTCTGTTGGGTTGGTGGCGCTAGTCATATTTCTTTTAAAGGTCATACAGGATTCAACTAAGATAGAGACGGTATTTACATCGGTTTTTAGTCATGTTCCAAGAGCTATCTTTCTTGTGGATAAGGAAGGTATGTTGGTTTCTGTTAATAATGATGCACGTTTGTTTTGCCATGAATACGATGACAAATTGCAGGGGCTGAATATCGTAGAGGTTATCGGCAGAGAGCGTGATATAGAAGCAGTGGTATATAGCGTATTTAAAGAAGCTATGGAAAACGGTAATGCTACTGTAGAGTTTTATCACAAGAGGTCGCGTAAATTTAAACAAATGGAAGTGTCTAAATTCTTTGATACCATGTTTATTGCATCTTTATCAGACTCTTTAGTCCAGGATGTAAAAATTCCTGTAAAGGGTCAGCATGCAGTTAGAAGGTGTCGCTTGGGACATGTTCTTGATGATGGTGTTGTGGGCTATGCTGTTGTCGATGAAGATATGATGCTTGTAGATGTTAATAACACTCTTACAGGTTGGTTGGGGCTTGATGTAAGTGATAATATATTTCTTAAGGAAATTTGTCTGCGTGATATTTTGGACGTACAGGATAATTTTCCTAAAGATGATGTAGATATTGCGATTGCAAATTTAAAGCTTCCAAAAGGCGATATGGGTGTGCTGCTATACGCTAACAGTCGTGCAGATAATAGAGGTATAGGGCTTTGGGGTGATCTTTTTATTATACCTGTAGAATCAGAGAAAATAGGTATGATATGGCATGAGCTGGATATTAAACAGAAGCTTGAGAAGGCTAAGTTGGCAAGCAAATATAAATTGCTTAATCTGTATGATAGCCCTGATTTGATGAACGTAATAATAGATAATGATCCTGTGGCTGTAGTAATAATGGATTTCGAAGGCGTTATCCAATATGCCAATCAGAACGCATTTACACTGCTATCAGGTGACTGTATAGGACAGATGGTGCAAAGTTATGTGGATCATAATTGTATTGGTGATTATCAGAAGCATTGGGAAAATGTTATAGAGCATAAAACAGGGCATGTAGAGGAAGAGTTGACCGTTTCCTTAATTAGTAAGGATACGTCTAGGAATCATGATCATGGCGATGAAATTTTTATGAATATTCGTTTTGAATATTCATTATGCAATGATGTTCCTTGTATAATAGCCTACATGCTTGATAAAAGTGAGTCACGTTTCCTTGAGAAACAGTTTATACAGTCACAAAAAATGCAGGCAATAGGGCAACTCGCTGGAGGCGTGGCTCATGATTTCAATAATATATTAACAGCAATACTTGGACATTGTGAGTTATTGTTGCTTAACCGATCTGCAAGTGACCATGAATTCTCTGATATAAATCAGATACATCGTAATGCAAAACGTGCAACTTCTCTAGTGAAGCAGTTACTTGCATTTTCCAGGCAACAGACATTTGTGCTATCTAAAGCAAGAATAACAGAGACAATGACTGATTTATCCCATTTGTTGAATAGATTAATAGGAGAGAAGGTACTATTAAAAATAGTACACTCCAGTAATTTATGGGATGTATCTGTGGATGTGAGCCAACTGGAGCAGGTAATTGTTAATCTGGTAGTGAATGCAAGAGATGCAATGCCAGATGGCGGAGAAATTACTATTCGTACAGAGAATATCTCTGTTTCTTATGATAGTGATCTTAAGGACTGTTCTGGGGAGAAGATTAGTGCTGGATCTTACGTTGGTGTATATGTGACGGACACAGGAGAAGGAATCAGTGATGCGGTAAAAGATAAGATATTTGATCCGTTCTTTACCACCAAGGAGGTTGGGAAAGGTTCAGGTCTTGGATTGTCTACAGTATATGGCATTATAAGACAATTAAAAGGTTTTGTATCTTTAGATAGTGAGATTAGTCATGGAACAACATTCTTATTGTATATTCCAAAGTTTGAAGGTACCCCAAATAAGGAGGAGGATACACATATGATATCAGCATCAGGGAGTGAAGATTTATCAGGTACTGGTAATATATTGCTTATAGAAGATGAAGAAGCGGTTAGAGAGTTTGTAATGAGGGCTCTTAGGATGCGTGGTTACGATGTTACCGTTGCAGAAACCGCAGAGCATGCGCTTTCTATAGTGGAAAGTAAAACAGTGAGTTTTGATCTTCTTCTGTCAGATGTGGTAATGCCAGAGATGGACGGACCTACTATTGCAAAGAAGATACGGAATATAATTCCAGATATTAAAGTAATCTTTATGTCAGGATACGCAGAAGATGCTTTTAACAAGAGCCTTGATAAAGATGAGAGCTTTACATTCCTTCCAAAGCCATTTTCTCTTAATGGACTGGCGAAGGTAGTAAAAGATGTTATTGCAGAATAATATCTTGCAAATAATATGACCGCCTGCCTTGGTCTGCTTTGTATAAGCAGTAGTTTGGATTATTTTATTTATCAGGTGTTGTTTGTGGTAGGTGCAGATAAATGTGGTGGAAAAATAACAACAGTACTCCATATTCTCCCTAGTTTTGACATGGGTGGATCACAGAGGAGGGTGTTGCAGATAATTCGTGATTTCTCATGTGGGTATCATCATTTTGTTATTGCTCTTGATGGCTGTTATCGAGCTATAGATTCTTATCCAGATAGTTCATACTGTACTTTTATAAAGGATGTAGTTGTTAGAAAATACCTTAATCCCAATGTAAAGGGAGGAATTGCACGTTTTATAAATCATTTTTTACAGTCTTGTAAGAATATCTTATATGCGCGAGGTATTATAAGGGATCTTTCTCCAGATATTCTTTGTACTTATAACTGGGGAAGCTTGGAGTGGAGCATTGCAGGTTATAGATCTGCAGTTAAGAAAATTATTCATAGTGAGGATGGTTTTTGCGTGAATGAGGCAGCAACCAGCACGTTGATGCGGCGTTGTGTGCGTTATTTTTCTATGCTTGGCAGGAATAGATGTTTGGTGGTGATATCAGCTACATTAGCGGAACGTGCTACTCGTGAATGGTATATTCCATTGTATAAGCAGAGACATGTCTCTTTCTGTATTGATGTATGTCCTGCTACTCCTGAGAGGTTATATAGTACAAAGCAGGATGGATACAATAAGAATGAGGTAGTCATTGGTTGGTTGGGAATGTTTAGACCAGAAAAGAATATTGGAAGATTAATACGGGTAATTCATAAGGTTCTGACAGCTGGTTATGAAATCCGTTTAATCATTGGTGGAACAGGTCAAGAGAGCGAGAGAGCTATTATTCATGATATGATTCAAGAATATGCTATTTGCGATAAGGTTGATATTATAGGATATGTAAGTGATGTATCCCAGTTCATGTGTGGCATAGATATTTTTGTTATAAGCTCTGATACCGAACAGACACCATGTGTTCTTATGGAGGCTATGGCAGCAGGGTTGCCATGTGTATCAACAGATGTTGGTGATGTACGGAATATTTTATCATTGGAAAATGCATATTATGTAGCGTCTCCTAAATCTGAGGATTTGTTCCTACAGCATATTATATGTATGATTGATAACCAGGAGTTACGTTGTACCTTAGGGAAGGCTAACCGCCTTGCTATAAAAGCACGTGAAAGTACCTGTAACAGTTATGCAGTATATTCTGATTTATTCAGTACGTTTTCTATGACATAATCTGTATGTAATGTTTTTATGTTTATGTGAATAAATATGACTAGTTCTAATGATGACAGGAATGCGTTTTTATCTATAAAGGAAGATGATATTCCGCAAAGATTGGATAGATGGCTGAAGAGACTAATGCCAAATGTATCGATGGTTTTTCTGCATAAGTTAATACGTACAGGAGCGATTCGCACAAATGGGAAGTGTGTCCCAGTGGGATATGCATTGTGTAATGGGGATAATATTCGTATTCCGCAGAGGATATATAGTAAGAGTATATGTGATAAGATACCTGATGTACCAAGAAAGTTAAATCATAAAGACTTAATGTATATACGTAATATGGTAATTTATCAGGATGATCATTTTCTGGCTTTAAACAAGCCACCTGCTATTGCCGTACAAGAAGGAACTAAAACTAGGAAATGTATTGATAATATGCTTGTTGGATTGCAGAGAGAGAATGAGGATCGTCCTCGTCTTGTGCATCGGCTTGATCGAGATACGTCAGGAGTATTATTACTGGCACGAACTAGGAAGTCAGCCGCTATTATAGGGAAGGATTTTTCTGATCGTAAAATAATGAAAATATATTGGGCAGCAGTTGAAGGTATTGTGACATCAGACTTTTTTATGATGAACAGTATTATAAAGGCTAATTCTAACCAGGATAATCAAGCGTCTACATTTTGTTATCGCGTTGCATGTAATTATGATAATGGGATATCATGGGTAGCTTTATATCCTGTAACTGGTCGTAAGCATCAAATACGTATTCATATGAGTCAATATGGGCATCCAGTACTTTTTGATTGTCAGTATGGGAATAAAAAAAGCTACCCTATGTTAGGGAATAATAATACAGGAATAATGAATTTACATTCGAGAAGTATATTATTTAACTCTCTGGACAAAAATAAGATAGCAATACAAGCTCCCTTACACAAGCATATGATAAATACTTGGGATTTATGCGGATGGCAGCCAAACGACTTCAAAGAAAAGGACTTTCTGCGTTGTTATTACGATGTTTGCATTGACAGACCTACTGAGGAATAAGATGGAATGCAGTATGAACATCCTAAGAATTGGAATCACCAAGGAACAGAAGTCCACGCAGAAAGAATATAAAAACACAGGCACACAAGTTACAACGCTGAAATAATATTATTTCTAAGCCCCACTTAAGGCATTCTTAGCCTGTTGCAGGATAGCGTGGAAGTCATCTGGATTACGTACAGCAAGGTCAGCAAGAACCTTTCTGTCAATTGCAATCCCAGCCTTTGCACATCCGTGCATAAAAGCGGCATAAGTAATGCCAGAATCCATCTCTCGCACAGCAGCATTGATTCTCTGAATCCATAAGCTCCTGAAATCACGTTTACGTGTTCTTCTATGTATCGTACTATATTGCATAGCTCTATTAACAGCAGCAATAGCAGTACGAATCGTGTTTTTACGACGACCGTAATAACCCTTAGCCTTAGACAAAATCTTCTTATGGCGGGCATGAGTAACAACACCACGTTTAACACGTGCCATAAAGCTCTCCTTTCATTTACCACGCAAATACGGTAAGAAACTTCTCATAAGCACCACATCACCAGGTGTCAGAAAAGCCGTCTTCCTAGTCTTACGAATGAAAGATGGCGATCTTTTGATCATACCGTGCCGTTTGCCAGCTTTTTTAAACTTTATCAATCCACTGGAGGTTGCTGAAAAGCGCTTCTTTGCTCCAGAGTTTGTTTTCATCTTTGGCATATAAATCTCCGATATAACCCCGACAATGAATGTAATACAAACGAAAACAATAACAAAACTCGAACGATGATAAACCCGAAAATATCTGACTGCAACAAAAAACAGCATGATATGATATAATATGTAATATATTGCCTGATATCAGGTTCTATAGAGTATATAACAATACTGATATCACGAGTGTATTAAAGATCTGTATCTAATATGTAATCGCACGCACTTATCATACGTAAGATGTTAGTAGAACCAGGGGTATTAAAAGGTACTCCTGCAGTTACTATTATATAATCTCCTGTTTTGGCAAACTGCCATGCTTGGGCGGATGAGTTGGCCTCCTGAAGCGCTTCACTGAATTTTGTGACATTTTCTGTCATCACGCATAGCAGTCCCCATACAAGGGTAAGTTTTCTAGCTGTTTTCTCAAGGGGAGTAAGAGCCATTATTGGAACTCGTGGACGTTCTTTTGCGCATCTTAGGGCTGTTGTACCAGAACATGTAAATGTGCAAATAACTTTTACCTGTGCTGTTTCTGCAACTTCTCTGGCGGCAGCAGTAATAGCATCGGGAGCTGTTGAGTAATTTCTTGACCTAGTGGTATCCAGTATATGACGATAAAAGGGATCGCGTTCTACAGCTCGGGCTATTCTGTCCATACAACGTACAGTCTCAACAGGATATTTTCCTGTTGCGGATTCAGCTGATAGCATTATAGCATCAGCTCCTTCATATATAGCATTTGCAACATCAGAACTTTCTGCTCTGGTCGGGATAATTGATGAAATCATACTCTCCATCATCTGAGTTGCAACCACAACAGGTTTACCTTTAATCCTTGCTTTACCTATCAATTCTTTCTGTACTATAGGCACCTGTTCCATAGGTAGCTCGACTCCAAGGTCTCCTCGCGCAATCATAATACCGTCGGATGTATCCAGTATCTTATCTATTTTTGCTACTGCCTGAGGTTTTTCTATTTTTGCTATAATAGCAAGGTCATTACCTATTATTTTCCGTGTCTCAGAAATGTCATCTGGGCGTTGCACAAAAGACAGGGCAATCCAGTCAAAATCTAGAGAACGAGCCCACTCAATATGTTCAACATCTTTTTGAGAAAGAGCTGATACAGGAAGCTCCACATCAGGAACATTTAATCCCTTGTTATCGGAAAGCTCTCCAGCAACTAACACTCTAGTATACAATTTATCCTGTTCAGGATTTATTTTTGTAACTTGCAGCTTGATTTTCCCATCATTAAGAAGAATGATATTCCCTTCCTGAATTACCTGAAATATCTCGGGGTGAGGTAGTGTAACGCGACTTGTACAGCCTTGTGCAGAGCTTAGATCCAATATAAATTCCTGATCTTTAGAAAGTGATACTGTCTTATTTGAAAAAGTGCCGATTCTTAGTTTTGGCCCCTGTAGATCTACCAATGTACCAATAGGTGTTCTTAGTTCTTTTTCAGCCTGGCGAACATTCATATAAATGGCACGTTGTGATTCTATATCTCCATGACTCATGTTGAAGCGGAATACATTAGTCCCTGCAATTATAAGGCGCTTTATGGTTTTAAGTGTGTTTGATGCAGGGCCAAGGGTAGCAATAATTTTGACCTTCCTGAATTCACGCATTAATAACCTTCCTTTTGTTGCTATCCATATCACTTTAAGCAAACTATATAGCAGGATACATGTTTCTAAAGTTTTTAATATACTTAATATTTTTAGTATAGTGATTATGTAGGCTTTTGTTTGAACTGTTAATTGGGAGATGTTAGAAGTAACAGGCATAAAGCGTAATTGGTTTACTGTATGAGGTTCTTTGTATGTCTGGTGATTTGCTTGATTCTGCTGATGATAAAGTGCTGGCTGATGTTATGCGTAGGTTGATTACTCATTTACAAAATCGTACCGATGTGCAAAACATTAGTCTTATGGAACTATCTGGTTTTTGTCGCAATTGCCTGTCTAAATGGTATTATGAATCATCAAAAGGTACTGCATGCGAAGTCTCGATAGATGAGGCTAAGATGATCGTATATGGGATGGATTATGTGGCATGGAAGAAGAAGTACCAGATATAAGGCCATGGATAATATGTTTGTTTTTATAGTGGAGAGGTTGAAATGGGAGAGGTTGAGATGCAAGACGATATTACGACAGGTATGGATCCTTTAACTGTTGATAAATTAAAGTCATTTGTTAACAGGATTGAGAATCTTGAAGAGCAAAAGAAGGAAATAGGTGAGGATATTAAGGAGGTATATGCGGAGGCTAAATCTTTTGGATTTGATGTGAAAATTCTAAGAAAGTGTGTTGCTCTTAGAAAGAAAAGGGCGGAAGACCGTGATGCCGAGGAGCAAATATTGGAATTATATATGAAAGCTATAGAGGAGATTAATAGAGCAGCTACTGGTGGTTTTATGCGCGCAACAGGGTAAGACTGTTTCTTCAGCTTCATCTGTCTGAAATATTTAGTGGGCTTTTTAGTGTTGGGGAGATGACCTGAGGCTAGGGAACTTACATGTAAGAACAGGATAAAAGTTGATTATGGTAATATGGTGAGTTGTATGAGTGATATTGATAATCTCAGGCATTTATTTAAGCAGGATATCAGTGGGTGTGATAGCATAGACTCGCTGGAGCAACTGCGTATAGGCTGGCTTGGTCGTAAGGGACGTATTACCCTTATGATGCAGGATTTGCACAGTCTATCTCACGAAGATCGGGTGGCACGAGCAAAGGTGTTAAATACTCTTAGAAATGAACTGAATGATTCTCTTGGTGCATTACGGGTTAATTTGCAAGAGCGCATGTTGCAGGAAAAACTGCAAAGCGAGAAAATTGATGTGACTCTACCAGAAAGACCATGTGAGATAGGTAGGCGGCATCCTGTTGGATATGTTATGTCACAGATTGTTGATATATTCAGGAGTATGGGCTTTTCCCTTCGTGAAGGCACAGAAGTTGAGTCCGAATACTACAATTTTGATGCTCTTAATATTCCAGAAGAGCATCCTGCTCGTCAGGAGCATGATACCTTCTACATGTCTAGTGAAAATCACAGTAGAGAGGGTTACGAAAATAAGGGGCGTAATGTATTAAGAACGCATACAAGTCCTGTACAGATACACTCTATGATCAATGAAGGGGCGCCTATAAGAATTATTTCCCCAGGGAAAGTATTCAGATGCGATCATGATGCAACCCATACGCCAATGTTTCATCAGTGTGAAGGGTTGGTAGTTGATAAAGATTTGCATATGGGGCATCTCAAGTGGGTATTGGAACAATTCTGCAAAATGTTCTTTGAAGTGGATGATATAAGATTACGTTTTAGATCCTCGTACTTCCCTTTTACTGAACCATCTGCTGAGGTGGATATATGCTGTTCATGGAAGGATGGCAATTTAATCATATGCTCTGATGGGGATGATTGGCTGGAGGTAATAGGGTGTGGGATGGTGCACGAGGATGTATTGCTCAGGTGTGGGGTAGACGTATCAGAGTGGCAGGGTTTTGCTTTTGGAATGGGGATAGACAGAATGGCAATGCTGAAATATGCAATTGCTGATCTTAGAACACTTTTTATGAATGATGTACGATGGATTCGCAATTATGGATTTCATCCATTAAGTACGTCAATTGCTTGTTCCACGTAGGGTAAAGCACTGAAGTAAAATTTGTTATGTAATATAGATAGGTTTATGTATTGCAGTCTTATTTGTAGAGGAAGGATGTATGAAGCTTAGTCGTGCATGGTTAGGAGAGTATCTTGATACAGATGTTCCCTTGGATGAGATATGTTGTAGGCTTACTGATATTGGTTTTGAGGTAGATGCGGTATATGAGCCTAGAAAGTCTCTGGATAGCTTTACAATCTGTGAAGTTGTGACAGTTGATCCTCATCCTGATGCAGATAGATTAAGTGTTTGCGTAGTTAGAGCGAAGTCAGAAGATGGTGTTGTAGAGCACCAGGTAGTGTGTGGGGCTCCTAATGTGCGTGCTGGAATGAAATCAGTTTTTGCCAGTGTAGGGACTATTATCCCCTCATCTGGTATGAAAATCAAGAAGAGTAAGATTAGGGGTGTTGTGTCGTGTGGGATGTTGTGCTCGGGAGAAGAGTTGCAAATCGAAGGAGAAAGTGACGGAATACTTGATGTTAAGGCTGATGTTGCGGTTGGAAGTTTGGTACATGAATGGTTAGGAACTGATGACAGTGTGATTGAGTTTAGTGTGCTACCTAATCGTCCTGATATGCTTGGGGTGCGTGCGGTTGCTCGTGAGCTTGCTGCAAGTGGGGTGGGAGAGTTATTACCAGAGTTCTTCGCTCCTGCGTTACCATTACTCGGGAATAGAGACAGTCAGTGTCCTGTTAGCATAAATATAACATCCGATGGAGAGAAGTATTGTCCTCATTTTGTGTGCTGTTCTATTATAGGAGTGCAAAATGTGTCTTCTCCAGTATGGTTGCAGAAACGCCTGAGGGCTATAGGGATTAATCCATCCTCATTGCTTGTGGATGCATCAAATTACATGTTGTACGATCGTTGTCGCCCTATGCATGTGTATGATCTTGATAAGATATCTGGCGAGGTAATCATCAGGTTAGCGCATGAAGGTGAACGCTTTTATGCGCTTAATGGTAAGGAGTATACTTTATCTAATAGGGATATTGTTGTATCTGATGACATGGGAGTAATTGCACTTGCTGGTATTATTGGTGGACAAAGAACAGCCTGCTCTGATTCTACAACTCAGGTATTGGTGGAATATGCCTACTTTGAGCCATCTGTAATAGCCAATACATCCAGAAGATTGAAGCTAGTATCTGACTCCAGTTTTCGTTTTGAGAGAGGAATAGACCCTGAGACCACTAAAAGGGAGATTGGCAGGTATGTACAAATTTTGCTTGATACATTAGGCGATGTTTCGGATAGTAGTGAGATTGTTGTCTCTGGTTTAACTTCTTTAGGTAAGCCTGTAAGCTCAGGAGGGGTAAATATCCCATTGCACTCTGGTGATGTATTACGAATTGCTGGGATGGATATTGAGTATTCTAGGCAGAAGCAAATACTATCATCTTTAGGATTTGCGGTACATGAAGATGAGCGTGAGTCCATAATCCCAAAAGGTAGTCCAGATGCACAATGTCATGCAATCACACCATCATGGCGCAATGATGTAAAAGGGGTTCCAGATCTTGTAGAGGAGATACTTAGGATCTCTTCGTTTAGCACTCTGAAATCGTGTCCTTTACCTTATTTGAATACATATGGTGAGCATCAGAGAAGAAATAGTACAATAGATTGTTTGTATCATAACAGATTGATGGTAGCTGATAATCTTGCCTTGCGTGGCTTGTATGAGTGTATTTCTTATTCGTTTATCAGCCATAAACAATGTGAAGCGTTCTATTCTGGAAGTGAGAGCAAAGCACGTTGCTTAATGATTGAGAATCCTATTTCAGAAGATATGCAAAGTCTAAGACCATCTTTATTGCCAGGGTTACTTTCGGCAGTTTCAAAGAATACATCCAGAAGTATATCTGATTTTGGTATGTATGAGATAGGGAATATATTTTATGGGAATAATCCTGGTGAACAATGTGAATCAGTTGCTGGAGTACGTATTGGTAATATGCAGGCGCGTCACTGGTCAGGTGAGAATAGGCAGGTAGATTTTTTTGATGTTAAGGTAGATGTTGTTTCTTTGCTGAATTTATATGGGTTGTCTGCTGAAGTATGTTATGTATCTTCGAATGAGATATGTAGTTGGTATCACCCTGGTAGGGGCGCATCGTTCCGTTTAAAGAATGGTGGTATGGAAGTTGCGCGGTTGGGTGAGATGCATCCAACTGTTTGTAAGTTATTTGATATACACGAGAGAGTTGTTGCTTTTGAGTTTTTCCCTGCTACTTTAATGAATGAGAAAGCAGAGGGTTTAGCCCATAAATTTAGAATATCTGACTTTCAGCCTGTATTTCGGGATTTATCTTTTGTAATAGATGAAAATGTTGCTGTTGGGAACTTTGTGCAATCTGTATTGGATATGCATATTGTAGAATTACGAGATATAGGTGTTTTTGATTTATTTGATGGTGATGCGGCAGAGGTTGCATTGGGTAGTCGGTTAAAGTCTATAGGGTTGTATTTTATGCTGCAGTCAGATAAAGAGACTTTATCTGATGATACCATTGATTCTATTATGGCACAAATAATAGAGCATCTAAAGAATACATATAAGGCTGTGTTGCGTAGTGAATTTGCCAGGATTTAAGGGGGATATGTAAGATTTCTTGCATATAGGTATTAGGTAGAGTCATTTGGTTGGGATGTTATGATGTTTTTCCTTGTAACCCGTGGTAAGGTGAGATGTAGCTGGTCTATAGCTATGCTGGTTACTCTTGGGGTGTTGGGCGTATCTGATGCTATGGCTGTATCGGAAAAAGATCGGCTGAAGGCTATACGATTTTATGAGTCAGCTGTAACAGCGGAGTCACAGGATAGGATAGGTGTTGCAATAGTGGATCTAAGGAGATCCTTACAAAAAGATCCCATGAATTATGGGGCTCGACTGTTACTTGGGAAATTACATCTACGTACTGGTAATTTTGATTTAGCTGTAAAGGAATTATCTGTTGTACATGCAAAGAAACCAACGGATGAAACAGAATTATACCTTGCCAGAGCTCTTTTGCGCGTAGGACGCTTTAAAGATGTTCTTGAGGTATTGCCAGACAGAAATAATGGAACAAAATACCTTAAGCATAGCATGTTGGTAAGAGCTGAAGCATTGCTTGCTGTGGGAAAAGAAAATGAAGCATTGAATGTATATAACCAGGTTATACGCATTCACCCTAGTGACGAGGTAGCGCTGTTTGGTATTGCACGTGCCATGTTTGCAGCAAAGAAGTATTCAGCTGTTAAAGATCGCCTTCAGTTGCTATTGCAAGAAGATATAGAAAATGCCGCAGCTTGGAATCTTATGGGCGAGACTGAACTTGCTCTTCATAACAAAGATGATGCATTTGTCGCTTTGAATCGTTCTGTACGGCTTGATCCTGATAATCCTTCATTCTTACTTGTGAGGGCTCAGGCGTATTTGGAAACGGGAGGATATTATGCGGCGCGGCAGGATATAGAATTAGCAAAGAAATTATCTCCTGATAATCCTTTGGTTGGTTATTTGCTTGCTGCGGTAGCTTATGCACAAGGTGATGTGCGTAAGGCAGATGTAGAGTTCACAGCAGTAAAGGATTATTTTACAGACTTCCCGCCAGCGCTTCTATTAGGTGCTCTTATACGATTTAACAATGGTGATATGCACCATGCTGAACGATTATTAACCAGATATATCGGGTTTTATCCTTCTCATGTACATGCGCGTCGTGCTCTTGCAATAGTCCGTCTAAGAAGTAATCAACCTCAGAGTGCGATAGAAATATTAACAACTTTAACTCAGGAAAATCCTGGGGACTCGGAGTCGCTTAGTTATCTGGCTTCTGCTTATTTACGTCTTAAGCGCTTCGATAAAGCAGAGGAAATCTATAGGAAGATAACCAAAGTAGGTGGCTATGCTGATACAGAAAAAGCAGGATTAATTCTGGGTCTGCTTAGTGATTTTGACTCTGCAGGTTCTGAAAATGATAAAGCTGATTATAATAAAGAGAAAAAATTTAATCAGAAAATTGTAATGATTTTAAACAGTATATATCTTGATGATATGGAGACAGCTAATCGTGATACGCGTCTGCTGTTGGATAAGCATCCAGACCATCCAATACTTCTGAATATTCTTGGTGGGATAAAGATAGCTATTAACGATTTTGAAGAAGCACGTGATTATCTTGAGAAAGCAGTTGATGTTCAACCTGATTTCTTTCCAGCATTGGATAATCTTGCAAGACTGGATATATTGGAAAATAATTATTATATGACAGAGCAGCGTTTGCGATTGCTTGTATCACAGAACCCTAGTAGCGCAAGTATTGCGGTATATCTGGCAAAGTTTTTACTTCAGAATGGTCGTGCGCAGGAGGCTGTTGGCTTTCTGGAGCAGAAGCGTGTGGAGATGGATGATAATTCTCAGGTATTAGATGCTTTGATAAGGGTATATTTTTCTTTGGATAGGAAGCTTGATATTACAGATGTTGCGACAGCTTTATATCGCAGGGCAAATAATAATTTTGAGGAGCAGAGATTTGCCATATATGCATTACGTGACGCTGGCATGCACCAAGTTGCAATGGATCTTGCTTATGATTTTATATCTGATTGGAATGATTCGCCAGAAGCGCATATTACTGCTGCGCAGGTATTTGTTTCGGCGCAAAGAGAAGACAGAGCAATACGTACTTTGGAAACAGCAAAGGCCGTATTTCCTGAAAATAGACATGTATCACGTGCGCTTGTAGATATTGCAATTGATATGAATGATATAAAGGCTGCCAAAGTTGTGGCAGATTCTGTAGGTGAGTATGATATGGGGTATAAGGCACGTTTATATGCTGATGCTCTTGCTCGTCTTGGAGATACTGCACAGGCTATAAAAATTCTTGAGAAGGAGCATACATTAAGACCATCATCAGCATTGGCAATAGATTTATTCAGGGCTCGTCGTCTTGATGGTCAGACATCAGTTGCTTTTGATAGAATGGGAGAATGGGTGCAATCTCATCCTTCTGATAAAAATGCTCTGAGAGAATACGCAGGAGCGCTATTGATAGTTGATAGAACAGATGAGGCTTCAGTTGCTTATGAGAGATTACTAGCTTTAGAGCCTTCGTCAGCTTTGGTACTGAACAATTATGCTTGGTTGAGGCATAGAATGGGGAAGTCTGATGCAATTCTATATGCTCAGCGAGCATATAGAATATCTCCAGGATCTCCAGAAATTATAGATACTCTTGGTTGGTTAAAAGTACAAAATGGTGAGATGCATACAGGTCTACAGCTTTTAAGATTATCTTCCAGTATAGCCAAGCATAATCGCGAAATTACATATCACCTCGCGTTTGCGTTAAGCAAGACAGGACACAATGATGAAGCTATGTTGTTGTTAGAGCGCATATTAGGTAATAATGAATTTTTCCCAAGTAGACCAGCAGCCGAGGAGTTATATGCTTCTCTTATATCAGGAGTAGGTATATCAGAAGGCGAGAATTCTTAATAATTTTTATGTTATTGAGAAAGACAGTCCATCATATGCTGGGATGATGTTATGTGGTAGTACTGATATAAGATGTTGATAATCAAGATCAGAGTGCATATTTGTAAGTATAGCCTTCTTGACTCCTGATTGTTCTATCCACTGGAGTGTCTGACTAAGGTGGGAGTGAGTAGGATGTGGATCAACTCGCAGGCAGTCAACAACCCAATAATCACAATTTTTTAATACATCCCATATGCTTTGAGAGATTTCTCCTATATCAGGAGTATATAACATATTTCCTGCGTGAAATCCAAAAGTTTCAACACTGCCGTGTATCACAGAGTGAGGTGTGATATCAATAGTATCTTTATGTCCTGCAATTGTTATAGTATCATCCGCTGTCATTGTATGCATGGTAAGAAGCTGTCTGTACAGCCCTATATCCTTGAATAGATATCCAAATCTTTGCATTAGCTTTGAGCTTGTAAATTCCCCTGCCCATAGAGGAAGATATTCAAGATCTATATTATGCACTATGGCTCGTAAATCATCAATTCCATGTATATGATCTGCATGTTCATGGCTTACTAATACCCCATCCAGAGAAGCTACTTCAGCTTTCAGAAGCTGTGTACGTAGATCTGGAGATGGATCTATGAGTACTCTGGTTGGCGCTCCTCCATTCGGATTATGTTTCTCAATAAGCATGGAACACCTAGAGCGTGTGTTCCTGGGTTCGGAAGGATCACAGTTCCCCCAGTCTCCGCAACCATTTTTCCCTCCAAGCCTTGGAACTCCAGCAGAAGCTCCACACCCAAGTATAGTTGCTGTCATAATATTATTATGAGATGTAGGAGTATGTGTCATATGTTATCCTGTGTGTCATCGTGTCATCGTGTCATCGATGATTTTAGGAAAGAGTCTAGTGAAGTTTTCATAGGTTATTTGTGTAAAGTCCTCAAAGTCCATGTTATACATATTTGCACCTTCTTTGGCTACATATTTAACCCATGCTGGTTCATTGCTTTTACCTCTCATTGGAGCAGGGGCAAGATAAGGTGAATCTGTTTCTATAAGTACACGCTCCAGAGGGACAATATCTTTAAATATATCTCTTACTGTTTGTGAGTTCTTAAATGTTATAATACCCGACATGGAAACATATCCTCCACAGTCAACAGCTACTTCGGCAAGTTCCTTTCCAGACGAAAAGCAGTGTAGCACAAAATAGAATGGTTGTTGTTTATGTTCTTCCTGGAGAATATTAATGATTTCCTCATCGGCGTCTCGAGCATGTATAATTACTGGTAGGTTGCTTAATCTTGATGCTGCAATATGGGTGCGAAAGCTATTAATCTGCTTATCCAGTGTATCGCTACGATAATGCAAATCCAATCCAGTTTCTCCTATTCCTATCATTCGAGGGTGATGGGCATGGCTTATCAGTTCATCAATAGTATAGGGTTGTTCTTCATGTAAATATAGAGGGTGTGATCCTATGGCATGGTATATGCTAGGATATTGTTCACTTATTTTTATTACCTGATTTATACTATCTCTCTTAGTACATATGTTGAGTAATTTTCCAACATTATTACAGCGTGCATTTTCCAGCACATCTGTGAGGTTATCATATAACTGGGGAAAGTCTAAATGACAGTGGCTATCTACTAACATGTTTTTCCATTCCTGTGTATATATAACATAGTATCTTCAAATAACAGAATAGACTCCATCATGCATTGATATCGTCCAAGGTTTAAAGAAAGAGCAGTTGTAAACTTATTTGATATATCTACGCTTATTTGAGCCCATAAATTAGCGTTTTTCAATGAATAAAAGCAGTGTGAGTTGATAACCTGCAAAATAATAGAATCTGTATCTTTTTGATTATTGTGAGTGGTATCACCTGAAGAGGCTAATGAAATTCTGTATGCAATTAAAGATATGATCTTACCGTACATAGCAAAGTTATCATGATTATCAAGGGAAGGGAGCTCATGCATGAAAACGGTTAATTTACTTCGGCATATCCTGTAGGAAGGTGCTTTTGTGGCTTCAAGAAGTAAAGCGGCAATATGTGATACGATAAGAGATCCATTCATAGAACAGAACTTTATTATCTCGCCTGGGGAGCCGCCTAACATATGGAATGCCAGCAAGGTATCGTTATCTGGGATGCATTTCACAGAGTTAACAGCTTTTAATGTATCTGACATGCATAGTGGTGGTATTTTAACCTGCACACATCTGGATTTCAAGGTTACTGGGAAACGATGAAAGTTATGGTTAATTATTATCAATACACTAAATGGAGGAGGTTCTTCCAGAATCTTTAACATACAGTTCCCAGAAGCTGAGTTCATTTCATCAACCGAGTCAATTATTGCCACTTTCCATTGCTTATCTGGCGCACTTAGGTAAAAAAAGTGTTGTAAATCACGTATCTGATCCACTCCTATAATTTTTTTTTGTGTATCTGTATTGGGATGAACATATATGAAAGTAGGATGAGTGTTATTGTGAAATTCCATAGATGTAGGTGTATATGATGTATCGCTCATGCCGCCAGAGATAATACAACCTGCTATGTAGCGAGCAAATGTTGATTTTCCAATTCCCTTTTTGCCTGAGAGTGCCCATGCATGACACATGGTGTTTTGTTGCCATGCCGTTCTGAATATATATTCTACCCGTGTGAATCCTACTGGTTTAATCATATCATCAGTTGTGTCAGGGCTATACTGATTGTACATTGTTGCCCGTCTGACAGAAAAATTCTGGATAAATTCTTTGTAGGTTGCTCCATATCTCATCTGCTATATGTTTCTCAGGCTCATCAGCCTGTACGATTACATAGCGGTTATTGTTATGATTTGCCATATGAAGAAATATTTCCCTTCTTTTTGTCATATCCTCAATTCTGGAGCGTTCAAAAATACATTGTTTCCCGTCGTTATCCATGTTTTCATGTTGTTTCCTTTTTTCACGTCGTTTATATGCATCTACAGGATCTATGTCAAGCAGTATGGTGATGTCAGGCATAAGACCCACACATATATTATGAACCGTCATTAATTCCTCAGGTGACAGAGCTTTATATCCTATTCCCTGGTACGCAATTGTAGAGTCTATATATCTATCACATAATACAATGAATCCATTCTTAAGAGCAGGTCGAATCACGTTTTCTACATGTTCGTAGCGGTCTGCCATAAAAAGCAGAGCCTCTGTTACTGGGAACCATCGTTCACTGGCACAATGGTTAGCTTCATTCACGCCTTTGAATATCAATTCTGAAATACTCACCACACCAGGCTGTTTAACAGTAGGTTCGCATGTCGTAGTAGTTTTAAACCCAAACAACTTAAGCTTCTCGCTCAGAATTTTGGTCTGGGTGCTTTTTCCGGCACCATCAATACCTTCGAAAGTTATAAACATACACGATACATCCTGAGTTCATAAATAAACAAGCCCTGATACTAACATGTACTTTAAGAATTTCATGTCATGATTGCAAGGTATGAAGATATGTTTATTTTTTTATGCAGGTGACACAGTTGAGATGATTTTTGTATTGTGATAGCATGCTAAGTGGAGTTAGCGTATTGTACGCGTGATGTTTGTTTTATTATTATGGCAGGGGCTACTCTTTATGGAAAATCCTATGGTGTGTGATGTAGCAATTATTGGGGCGGGGCCTGTAGGGCTATTCTCTGTTTTTGAGCTTGGTTTGCTTGGTCTAAATTCTGTAGTAATAGATACACTTGATAGACCAGGTGGGCAGTGTACTGAACTTTATCCAGAGAAACCTATTTACGACATTCCTGCATACCCTAAAATTAACGGTCAGGAATTGACGGATAGGTTGATGGAACAGATAGAGCCATTTCAACCAACATTCTTACTGTCAAGGCGGGTGGATAAACTTGAGGCAAGGGAGAGTGATGAAGGGTTGTCGGCTTTCCGTTTAACTACAGGAGAGGGTGACATTATAGATGCAGCTGCGGTGTTTATAGCTGCTGGTGCGGGTAGTTTTACTCCTCGTCGTCCAAAACTAGGGAATCTGGAAGAGTTTGAGAACCAAAGTGTGTTCTATGCGGTCAAGGATCGCTCTTATATGCGCGGGAAGCGGGTAGTTATAGCGGGTGGTGGAGACTCTGCCTTGGACTGGACACTTGCTTTGTTGGATGATAATGCCTCTGTTACCCTTGTGCATAGGAGTAAACGTTTCAGGGCTCATCCTGCGTCAGTAGATGCTATGTTATCTGCATGTGAAGATGGACGTATAACATTCATAGAGGGGGAGTTGCATTCTTTACATGGGAGTGATGGGAACCTGACAGAGGTTCATGTAAAAACATCTGGGGGAGATAACCCAATTGCTATTCCTACAGATATATTACTTCCCTTCTTTGGTTTAAATATAGAACTTGGACCAATAGCAAACTGGGGAATGGACTTGCAGGATGGGAAGTTAATCAAGGTGGATACTGAATGTTTTCAGTCTTCTATCCCTGGGGTGTTTGCAGTGGGTGATATTAATACATACCCTGGTAAGTTGAAGCTAATTCTATCTGGTTTTCATGAGTGTGCTCTTGCTGCACAAGCTGCATTTCGTTGTGCAAGACCTGGGGAGCGTTTAAGGTTTCAGTACACAACTTCATCAACAGAACTGAAGAAGAAACTGAAGGTTCTGGATTGATAATGGTAACATGTGAGTGTAAATAAGTTTTCTTATACTCTGGATCTTTCTTTGAATTTTGCTATGGAGGAGACATGGGAGTCGTTCGTGTACGAAGGAATGATGGAAATATCGTTGAGCATGAAGCTGCTGAAGGTTGGAGTTTGATGGAGATATTACGTGATTCTGGTGAGCCTGTAGAAGGGATTTGTATGGGACAGTGTGACTGTGCTTCATGTCATGTATACGTTGATAAGATGTGGTACAATAAGTTGCCATCAATGCGTGAAGATGAGAGACTTACACTAGATGAGTTGCCGTCAGTGCTTGAGAACTCACGATTGTCGTGTCAGATTATCTGGGATGATTGCATGGATGGGATGGAGGTTGAGGTTGCTCTTGGCTAGGGTGATTTTTTGTGTGATAGTAACATGAATTTATTACAAGATAAAGCAAGGGTGTAACTGCTGATGCGATATTTTCCTGTGTTTCTGGATTTTAGAGAGTGTCGTGTGGTAGTGGTAGGTGTAGGTGATGTTGCTATTCCTAAGATACGCTTGCTTATGAAAACCGAGGCTGTGCTTTGTGTGTATGGTGAGGAGCCTGCGCAGGTGATAAAGCAGTGGGCTGCTGATGGTAAGATCATTTTGTATGAGCGAGAGCCTTTATATGATGATTTCCATGGAGTAAAGCTTGTATATTGCGCAACGGGGGATAGCCATCTTGATCTTGCCGTGAAACTGTTGGCTGAAGGTAATAGATGTCTTACTTGTGTAGTTGATGATCAGCAGAATTCTGAATTTATTACACCTGCGATTGTAGATCGCGATCCGGTAGTGGTAGCAATTGGTACAGAAGGTACGGCTCCAGTGCTTGCACGTTCTATAAAGGCCAGGATTGAGGAGATGTTATCACCAGGGATTGGGGCTGTTGCTAATTTAGCCGGAAGATTCAGACAAAGTGCTCAGAAATTACCAATAATGCGTATGAGGAGAGAGTTCTGGAATAAATTTTTCCATATATGTACTCCCGAGAAGCTGGAAGACGTTGAATTATCTACTATCGAGGAAGACATTAGTAAGTTGTTGGGTAATTTTAATGAGGCGAAAGGATCTGTATCTCATATATATTTTGTGGGGGCGGGGCCTGGGCATCCAGAGTTACTCACTCTACAGGCACGAAAAATACTTCATGATGCCGATGTAATATTTTATGATCGTCTTGTCTCTCAGGATATTCTAGAGCTTGCCAGACGTGAGGCTGTGATGATAGAGGTAGGGAAGTCCCCCAGTGGTTTTAGCTGGAAGCAGGATGATGTAAACGATAGGATAATATCCTATGCTCTTAAGGAAGGTTATAGACAAATAGTACGCCTTAAGTCTGGAGATCCGTGTTTGTTTGGTAGATTGGATGAGGAAATAAAAGCCGTTGTTGAGGCAGGGGTAGCTTTTAGTATTATTCCCGGGGTGACTGCAATGACAGCGGCTTCTGCAGCCATTGGAGGATCACTTACTAGCCGTAGTAGAAATAGTGCAGTAACATTAATCACTGGGCGTGATATGGATGGTTTTGCAGAACATGACTGGAAGTTTCTTGCGCGTGATAATGCTGTATTTGTGGTGTATATGGGAGTAAATGGGGTAAAGTTATTGCAGGATAGGTTATTGCTATATGGCGCAAGCCAAAGTACTCCTGTTAGTGTGGTGGAAAATGCCAGTACAGATAGACAAAGGGTGGTAGTAACGAATTTACATGACTTGACTGCGATAATGTTGGAAGAAGAGGTATGTTCTCCAGCCGTAATCATGGTAGGCATAAAGGCAAGAGACAGCAAATTGAACGGTGATGTATTTTATAACAAGCATGAATGTATGAGTGTGATGACATGAAGATTAGTAGAAAAAATTATCCCAGGATCATTACAGGGTATGATCTTATGAAAGGAGAGGTTCTTTTTTTCACGGGAAACAGTTGGTCTGTTGATTTAGCTTCTGCAATTGTAATATCTAATCCTGAAGAGGTATCAGATTCTTTGGATACGGCTGTAAATATTGGTGGGTATGGGGTAGTTGATATTTATACAGTTGACGTTATCCTTTCTGAGGTAGAAGGAGCCGAGGGGCTTGTTGTTCCAGTATCTAATAGGGAGAAGATGAGGTTGAGGGGGCCTTCTCATAAGGCTGATCTGTCAAGGCTTCCGTATAAAGGAGTGCAGGAGTCTATAGTAGAAGAGCTATTTGACTTATAATACTGTGTTACAACGGCAACTTGTTTGTTTTTCCTGAGGTGTATATGTATATATATGATGATTTTGATAAGGATTTTGTGTTTGAGCGAGTACGACAATTTCGTAATCAGGTGCAGAGAAGGATAGACGGTAGCCTGTCTGAGGAGGAGTTTAAACCCTTGCGTTTAATGAATGGTCTGTACTTACAGTTATATGCTTATATGCTCAGGGTTGCTATTCCGTATGGAACCATATCATCTGTACAAATGCGGTGTCTTGCTGACATAGCTGACAGATGGGATAGGGGGTATGGTCATTTCACTACTCGTCAGAACATACAGTATAACTGGCCTAAACTGGAAGATGCTCCTGATATCTTGGAAGCGTTGGCAGAGGTGGAGATGCATGCCATTCAGACATCTGGTAATTGTATACGTAATGTCACAGCTGATCATTTTGCTGGGGTTGCGAAGGATGAAATAGAGGATCCACGTCCTATAGCAGAAATGATAAGGCAATGGTCAAGTTCACATCCGGAGTTCATATTTTTGCCGCGTAAATTTAAAATTGCTGTAACTGGAGCAACTCATGACCGTGCGGTTGTATTGGCTCATGACATTGGGATTAGGATTATACGTAATAGTGCAGGTGAGCTTGGCTATGAGGTTATCGTAGGGGGTGGTCTTGGTCGTACGCCAATGATAGGGAAAGTTATCAAGGACTTTATTCCGAAGCAGGATCTTCTAATGTACTTAGAAGCTCTGATGAGAGTGTATAACATGTATGGCAGAAGAGACAATATGTACAAAGCTAGAATTAAGATTCTGGTACATGAGGAGGGGATTGAGAGTATAAAGCAGCAAGTTGAGGATGAGTACTTTAATATTCTGGATAAGAACAACGGTACTATTCAGAGGGATATGTATAAAAAAGAACTTGATCGTATTACCAGGTATTTTACTTCACCGGCATATGATGATCTGGCAGATATGGATCTGGTGGGGGTGAGTAAATGTGATGAATATGGAATATGGCTCAAGAACAATGTATTTCCCCATAAACAACTAGGTTACTGTATTGTGACGGTGTCATTAAAGCCTGTTGGTTGTGCTCCTGGTGATGCGACTTCTGACCAGATGCGTGCTATGGCGGATATAGCAGAGAAAGTATCCTTCTCTGAACTAAGGGTAAGTCATGAGCAAAATATCATTCTTCCGTATGTACGACAGGATATGTTGCCTTATGTATATGGAGAGCTTGCAAAGTATAATTTAGCAACTGGGAATGTGAATAAAATTTCTGATATAATATGTTGCCCAGGAATGGATTATTGTGCATTGGCTACGGCACGTTCTATCCCGATAGCGCAGGAGATATCAAAAAGGTATGCCTCAGCTTACATGCAGGATGAAATTGGAGAGTTGAAGATAAAGATATCTGGTTGTATCAATGCGTGTGGTCATCACCACGTGGGGCATATAGGAATACTTGGACTGGAAAAATCCGGAGAAGAGAATTATCAGATTACATTGGGTGGAGATGCATCAGAGAATGCTGAGATAGGTAAACTTGTAGGACCTGGTTTTTCTAAGGATCAGGTCGTAGATGCAGTATCCAGACTGGTTGATTTTTATATGAAGGAACGCAGCTCTCCAGAGGAAACTTTTTTGCAGACTTATCGTAGAGTAGGACATCAGTCTTTTAAGGATTATTTGTATGCGGAGGCTCTGTAGTATATGACTGGCAATATGGGTGGTATAGTTATCAGGGCAGATGCAGGAATTATACAGGATGATATGGTTCTGTGTGATAGTATTGATTCGCCTCTTATGTCGGGGAATGGTCAGGGTGTTATTGTACCTTTGTCTGTATATAGGGAATGTGTATCAGAATATCCACTGTGTGGTGTCATGTTATCTATGAAAGCTACTGGTGTAAGTAATATTTTCAGTTCTGGAGAAGGTGATATTTTGTTAAATGCTCCAGTGGTGGCTATTCAGGGCATACGCTTTAATGATGGTAGAGTTTTTAGTTTTGCTCGTACTCTATCTGTTATGGGGTATAACGGAGTTATTCGTTTATATCCTCCATGTATACCCGATCAGGTGATGCATGCATTTAGTTGTGGATTCCATGAGATTTGTCTTTCTGATGAAATTCTGTCTAAAAAATCTTTGCAACAGTGGATGAAGGTGCTTGCGGATGGTATGTCTGCTGGTCATTATCAAGCATCGTTCTATTATAATAGCATTGTTGCGTTACGTAACCGTAGCGAGTAGCAACTTATATATATAGGAAAGTAATATGCATATAGGGAAATGTATGAATTTATCTTTGCCGCCTGCAATAGTTCTATTTCTATTGATGATGGTTGCAGATATTTCGTATGTGTGGAGTGCTGATGATAAGCAAGATACTAATGTAATATATAAAGCTGGGGGCTGGGAAACTGAATGCAGAGATAAAGATGATGTCTCTACTTGCCATATAAGAAATAATGTGGACGTTACAAGGAAAACAGACTCTGATTCCAAGAATTTTGGTAAAATCATAGATGTTATGTTCATGTATGCAGACGCGCAGAAAGTGGACAAGGCTTCAGGCGAGACAGAGGTATTTAAGGTAGCTCTTATGAAGATTTATACCCCATTTGGGGTAAGTCTTAAAGATGGAGTGGTAGTACAAGTTGATACATTCACAGAGATCAATCTTGAATATATGCAATGTGTTTCGCGTGGTTGTCATGTGACTTCTATCGTAAGTGATGATTTCCTTCTTCAGATGAAATATGGGAAAAATATGACAGTATCCTTCGGGGTTTTTGGGCGAGGAGTGCCAACAGTTGTTAGTTTACCAGTCGATGGTTTCAAAGAGCAATTTGAAGAATTAGGCAGGATGATAATAGAGCAGAAATGATAATGCATGAAAAATTAGGTGATTCTTAACATATAATATTCAAGGAGTTGTTTTGGGATATTCGAGGCAGGATTTGGATTCTTCAGAGTGTAAAAGTAAGTCTCAGAAGCACTCAGGATGTTCATCAGGTAAAGTAACTAGCATAATGATAAAGCTTTTGCTTGTGATATTGGTATTACTTGTCTCGTTATATTCATCTTCGGCGGGTGAAGTAACACTTCATGCAGCTTTAGATGCGCAAATACAGGTTTCTGTATTTGTAGCTGCTACTTTAATGATGTTTTTTCTTATTGAACGGCGTTATACAGGGAAATGGATATTCTCTGACCGTTCAGATACAAAGTATTCCATAATGCATGTACCTTTTGCATCTGTGATAGGCATGCTTCCTGGATGTGGGGGAGCTGTCTTTATTGTTTCTTCATATGCAAAAGGCAAGTTATCACTTGCGGCTGTTGTTGCTGCTCTTACTGCCACTATGGGAGACTCGATGTTTCTTCTTTTGTCGCAAAAGCCAAAGGTTGGTATTTTTGTGATGGCTATATCTTTCATACTTGGTTGTATTTGCGGATGGGTAACTGATTTTGTTCATAGAAGAAGAGATTTTCTGGGGGTGTATTACTCAACACCAAGAGATAATGGTAGCGGTGAAGCTAAAAAAGAAAGTGATGTTATTCCTAAGATAGGAAAGGTACGTAAGAGAGATATTATATTTTTTGTATGCTTGATTCCTGCTTTGATATTAGGCGTGAAGTCTATGTTTCAGGTAGAGTATGATCCCTCTGAAGGTATGCATATGGTTATGACATATGCTACTTATGTAGGTATTATAGTATCTGTTTTTGTATGGTTGTTTACGCCTTTACATGGTGTTAGTAACTCTTCCGACCATGTAATGACCAGGGTATGTGAAGAAACTTCTTTTGTTGCTGTATGGGTGATTATAGCATACCTTGTGTACGAGTATGCGGTTTTATTAGGTTTGAATTTTGATTTTCTACATACTACGGTAGCAGCTCTTGTGCCTATGATAGCAATATTTATAGGTTTTCTTCCTGGTTGTGGTCCTACTATTATAGTTACCACCATGTATCTTAGTGGTCTTGTACCTTTCTCTGCTCTGATGGGATTATCACTCGCAAGTGATGGTGATGCGTTATTTCCTGCTATTGCTCTTACGCAGAAGGCAGCTGTGGTTGCAACTGTATATACAGCTGTACCTGCCATTATAATGGCATATACTTTATATTTTTTCTTTCCAGATTTTCTTAATATGTAATGTGTTATAAAGAGTAGATGTTTTTTTGAGGGAGATGTGGTGAGTATAAAAGAAGAATCTTGGCAGGCAGGTAAAGTTATACTACATGATCGTTGTTGGTCAGAATGCTCCTGGAGAAGTAAGCGTATATTACAAATTCCAGAATACCCTGATATGCGTGAAGTCGAGGATGTGCAGAAGCGCCTTATAAAATTACCTCCAGTTGTATCTGCAGGTGAAGTATTCATGCTAGAGCAGGCACTTGGAAATGTATGTAGAGGTGAAGCTTTTGTTCTTCAGGGTGGAGACTGTGCAGAACGATTCGATAGAGTGAGTGCAGGGTTAACAAAGGATATTTTCCATTTATTTATGCAGATGGCAATTATTTTGTCATATGGACTAAGAAAGCCAGTTGTGAAAATAGGCAGGATAGCAGGTCAGTTTGCAAAACCACGATCTTCAGATATAGAAAAACAAGGAGAGGTAGAACTACCTTCATATCGTGGTGATATGATAAATGATCTGGATTTTACCAAAGAAGCAAGAACTCCGTCTCCTTCCAGAATGATGGATGCTTATTTGTATTCTGTTTCAACGTTAAATTTATTACGCTCGTTTGTTAGTGGGGGCTACGCGGATGTGCATCGTTTCCTGAAGAATGATGGAGATCATTACTTGTTGTGTAATAATCAGAATAATGATGTGGAACTTGTAGATAGGTATCGTACTCTTCTGAGTAAGATACGAGAGTCAATTGTTTTCTCGGAGTCTTTAGGTTTTTTCTCGGATCGCCTTGAGTATAGACGGATAGATTTTTATACATCTCATGAAGTATTACATTTACCTTATGAGGAATGTTTTGTGCGTCGAGATACAATAACAGGCAAGGGAGCGGTGATTGCTGGGTCTGCCCATATGTTATGGATAGGGGATCGCACGCGTAATATTGATGGCGCACATGTTGAATTCTGCCGAGGAATTGCAAACCCTATTGGAATTAAATGCGGGGGATCCTTAACACCTGATGAACTATTACAACTGCTTGATATTCTTAACCCAGGTAATATTCAAGGCAGAATTACATTGATAACTCGTTTCGGTAGCAAAAACGTAAACGATAAACTAGCAACTTTAATAAAAGCTGTGAAGAGTGCGGGGAGGCATGTTGTATGGTTATGTGATCCGATGCATGGGAATACCATTACTGCTGCTAATGGCATGAAAACACGTGATTTCAGAGAAATATTACATGAGCTTAGAGAGGTAATAAACATACATGCCCAGGAAGGCACTTTCCTAGGAGGTGTACATTTAGAGATGACATCTGATAGTGTTACTGAGTGTATAGGTGGAGCACATGGTGTTATGGAGGAGCATCTGGGTGACTTCTATAGAACAGCGTGTGATCCAAGGTTAAATGCATATCAGGCAGTAGAGCTTATGCTTAGGATTGTGGAAGATGCTTTGGAAGTATAGCTCAGCAGTGTTTATATTGAGGAGTGAAATGTATGTTACCAGTTCTTCCTGAACCAGATAGAGACGACCTTACGTCTTCTGTGCATGCAGTGGATCATAATGGGGACGCTGTATCAATAATGGGAATTGTGGAAAGGCCTCTGACAATATACCTGAATTCTCAGGAAATTGTTACAGTTATGACTATCTGCGATTATCCAGAGTATCTTGCCCTAGGGTACTTACTTAATCAGTCTGCAATACCTAAGAATTCTGTAAGTGATATTTCTACAGACTACGATGAAGAGACTGCTACTGTTGTTATTAGAACTACTTTTCCTACCTCTTTCGAGGATAAAATGCGTAAGAAAACACAAACATCAGGTTGCTCTGTTGGAACTGTATATGGAGATATTCTGGAAGAATTTGATAAGATAAGTTTTCCCGACCATATTATTCATACAAGTACTTTATACGCTTTATCAAAGCAGATTAATACTTTACCTACCTTATATCTGAAGGCAGGTGCAATACATGGATGTGTGTTGTGTAAGGGTAATAATATACAGGTTTTTATGGAGGATATTGGTAGACATAATGCTGTTGATAAGATAGCTGGTTATATGTTTTCTCAAGGTCTATCTACTCACGATAGTATTTTTTATACAACGGGAAGGTTAACTTCTGAGATGGTTATTAAGGCAGCGATTATGGGTATCCCCGTAGTATTCTCACGATCCGGTTTCACAGTATGGGCAGCGGAGCTTGCTGCGAAAGTAGGAATGACATTGATATCTCGTTTTAGGGGAAAGCGTTTTGTATGTGTTGCTGGGGGTAGCAGAGTGGTTTTTGATACCTGATAGTTCAGAGATATTCACATGTAGGTTTATACATTCTATTGGTATGTATATTGGAAGCGATGTAAGGTTTTAATGAACAGTTCTGTATTGCATAAGGATGACGTGGTTGCGGTAGTTCTGGCCGGAGGTGAATCCAGGCGTATGGGACGTGAGAAGGCATTCGAGAGCATTCCTGGTGGGGGTATTTCATATGCAGGTCAGCGCCTGATTGATGTTGTGATTCAGCGCATTAGATTACAATGTTCCCAGGTAATTATTATTGCTAATGGTGACCCAAGTCGATTTGGTAGTTTGCAGGATATCATAAGATCAGATGTTATTACTGGGGGGCATGGGCCTTTAGCTGGTGTGCATAGTGGATTGGTATGGAGCAAAAAGTTATATCCTGATAGTAAGGCAATTCTTACAATTCCTATAGACACACCATTTTTCCCTGATGATCTTTTAGATCGCCTACTTATTGCTTCTCGTGGTGGCAACCATATAAGTTATGCAACAAACTTTTATCAGAATAAATTGCAGGAGCATCCTGTATGTGCTTTGTGGCCTATGGATATCACAGATGATCTTTCACATTTCATGCATTCTTCAATAAATAAAAAAATGCTGACTTTCATGTCATCGCAAGGATGTACTCGTGCGATGTTTCCTGCAGCTTTGCGAGTTACAGAGAATCCTTTCTTTAATCTTAATACGCAGGACGATTTACTTATTTCGGGGTTATGGTCAGGTGGCAGCAATCATTGTGGATGTAAGAAAATATTTGGCATTACGGGATGGAAAAATAGCGGGAAGACAAGGGTCATGAGAGGGGTCATTAGTACTCTTGGTAATATGGGATTGCGTATAGCTGCCATGAAGAGAGCATCTGATGCTTTTGAATGCGATATTGAGGGAACTGATAGCTGGCACTTTAGGCAGGCTGGTGCTAGTGAGGTACTTGTTACTTCTTCTGTACGTTGGGCTATCATACGTGAGAAGGAGATGGCGTCTCAGGAAACTGTACATCAGGCCACGGAACGCCTTGGGAAGGATCATGATATGATTCTTGTGGAAGGATGGAAAATGTCCAGTATATCCAAGATAGAAGTGTTTAGAAAAGAGAACGGTGGAAAATTGATGATGGAGCGTGTTCCAGGGATTGTTGCAATTGCCACAGATTGTGATTCTTCATTTGAAGAGTATGGATATAACAGAAGATTTGATATTGATGATTACTTGGGAATATCACGTATTTTATTACAGTTAGCTTGCGAAAGTTAGAATAATGGTGGTTGATTTAACACGCGCTTTGCATTCGGTTGATGATGTAATATCAATTATATTGTTAAATACTGAGTTGGTGGCTGAAGAGGACATTATACAACTTAATATGGATGCACATAATAGGATTCTTGCAAGAGATGTGCATGCATGTTCAAATAATCCACCTTTTCATAATAGCGCACTGGATGGATATGCTTTTGATTTTTCCTGTGTGGAAAACTCAGATACCAGTAAAGTATTATTGCCTATGGTTGCAGGTTATGAATACAAGGCAGGTAATAACCTGTCAGATCTGGTTTTACCTTATGGATCTGCGGTAAGAATTTTCACTGGTTCTAGAATGCCTGTGGGTTGCAATACAGTTATTGCCCAAGAACGTGTAGCCATAGAAGGTGATAGTATTAGCTTTAGTAAGGATGGACTATTACAAGGAATGAACTGTCGTATAACGGGAGAGGATTTTCGTATTGGGGATGTTATTATAGCTGAAGGAGAGAGAATTTCTTCTCGTCATATGGCACTACTTGCAATGTCTGGTGTAAAGGGAGGGCAATTGCATGTCAGAAAACCTTTGCGTATAGCAGTGTTCTCATCAGGGGATGAGATAAGAGAAGCTGATTATTTGATGAGTGTCACAGAAGAGAACATTGGAAGAGGGAGTATTCCTGATGCTAATACTCCTATGCTATTATCATTTATAAAAAATATGGGAGCAATCCCAGTATATGGAGGCATTATTCGTGATACTTATGAAAGCATATCTGATGCATTTCATAATATTGAAGAGACAGTGGATTGTATTATTACATCTGGTGGGGCATCTGTTGGGAAATATGACTGTATAGTGCCTTTCTTAAGGCAGGAAGGAGAAGTACTATGTTCGGGTGTATCAATGAAACCTGGGAGTCCATTTACTTTTGGTAGATGGAAAGGGATTCCAGTGTACTGCCTTCCAGGAAATCCTGTTGCATGCTTTATTACCTGTGCTTTGTTTGTCAGAGCTGGGATCAAACGGATGTATGGAGCAGAAGATTATTATTGTAGACGATATAAGGTAGTTTCTGGTATTTCATGTAAAAAGAAAACAGGCAGGAGAGAATTTGTTCGTGTGCGGATTGATAAGCATGGCGTAGCACATAAAGTATCTATGGGCGGTTCTGGTATTATTACTTCACTTTGTACTTCGGAAGGAGTTCTTGATCTTCATGAGGATCAGGAAAACGTATCTGAAGGTATAATTCTGGATTTTATCCCATACAATGATATGTGATGATTTTTATAATAAATTATGTACATAATTTATTTGTGATTAGATCTGCTGGGAGGTGGAAAGATGTTAAGAATAGCGGCTGCCCTATTCATTATTCTGGCTATTGGAATATTATTGGTGGAGGGTAGAGTTTTACTTGTGCCGCTTGTTTTTGCAAGTTTCATTTGGTTTTTTATGAAATCTGTTGCAGACACCTTGGATACATATGTACGATACACAACTCCTCTTATCAGTCGTTTTATTGCTGGAGGAGTATTTTTTTGTATATGGTATATTCCAAGTAAGTTTATTATACCATCAATTCCCGATTTAATATCTGTTATGCCAGTTTATGAAGATAATTTTCACAGGTTTATAAATCGTTATGCTGCCCAGTTTTCAGGGTTATTGCCAGTGACAGATGCAGTTGCAGAGCCACAATATGATATACGTGGCTTTCTTACTAATAATTTTGATATTGTAGAGGTGATTCGGTCGGTACTGAATGTATTTAGATCTCTTGCTGCAAATATGTTATTAGTTCTGGTGTATATAATGTTTCTCTTTCTTGAGCAGAAGGTATTCATGAAGAAGATACATGCCATTGCTTACCGGGAAGGACATATGGCAACTATTATTGAGGTAATTAATAATATAAATAAGAAGATAAGTATATTCTTCATGGTGAAGACAGGAACAAGTATTGTTACTGCTGTTATAAGCTATATTATAATGTATATATTGGATATAGATTTTGCGCCTTTCTGGGCCTTTCTGATTTTTGTTATGAATTTTGTCCCCAACCTTGGTTCTATTGTTGCTACAGGTGTTCCTGTACTAATTGCATTTGTACAATTTGATACTATGAGACCTGCCGTCATTCTCTTGATAAGTATTGGTATTTTACAATTTATTGTGGGATCTATGCTTGAGCCACGACTTATGGGGAATAGTCTTAATATTAGCCCTTTTGTTATTCTTATATCATTGATTATATGGGGAAACATATGGGGGATAGCTGGTTTATTTCTATCGGTACCTATGACAGTTATTGTTGCGATAGTACTTGCTGAGTTTGAGTCTACACGGTGGGCAGCAATCTTATTGTCTGGCAATGGTACGATTGTGCAACGTAAGAATAAATATACCAAGTTAGAAGCTCTATAACCCAAATTATTGTGATATATGAAATTTTATTGTTGACTATCTTGATGGTTACCTCTAAAAGTTTATCCACCTTACTTAGTAGTAAGCATGGTGATTTCTTGTTGTGGATGTGGCGGAATTGGTAGACGCAACGGACTTAAATTAATTTGAGTGCTGGAAGGGAAACCTTCATAGTAGATCTGCTCAAATTCGGGGAAACCTCAGCGGTGATGCAGGTGGCAATCCCGAGCCAAGCTTTCTGGTTCTAAATGCTAATTTAGCATCTGGGCTAGAAGGAAGGTGTAGAGACTAGACGGGCAGGACCTAAGGTAATAGGATTGATTACTATGGTCAAGGTATAGTCCTCACTCAATCCTTTGAATAGGATGGTGAAAGCCTGTTTGAGTGTGAAAATCCGTTGGCAGTAATGCCGTGGGGGTTCGAGTCCCCCCATCCGCACCAGTATTTGGAATTTATATGCTTTCTTACAAGGTTCTTTCATTTTCTCTAGCCACATAATATTTACATGAATCTATATGAAATGCAGAGATGATGCAAAGGAGAAGCCCTTACAGGGTGAGTTTTTCGCAAATATTGGTATATTTATTAAGGGGTGATAGTGTCATTCGGTAAGAACATGCATTTTCCATATGTTCCAGAAGGTTTTGCTCTGAATAGCAAAATTAAAATGAATGGGTTAGATTTTCTTCGACTGTTGCAGGAAGGTGTATTTCCAGTTGCGTTCTTTGATCCTCAATACAGAGGTATTCTAGATAAACAAAAGTATGGGAATGAGGGTGTTGGACGTGGATGGCGGCGGTGTGCATTAAAGCAGATGGATGAGTGTATAATAAATCAGTTTGTTTGTGAGATAAGTCGCATATTGGCTCCATCGGGGCATATGTTTTTGTGGATTGATAAATTCCATTTGTGTAGCGGTTTTAGAGACTGGTTTTCTAATACAGATCTAGACATTGTAGACTTAATATCATGGGACAAAGGGCGCATTGGTATGGGATACCGAACTCGTCGCAGAACTGAGTATTGCGTTGTTTTACAAAAGATCCCGCGTAGAGCAAAAGGAGTATGGACCAAACATGACATTCCTGACACTTGGAGAGAGGAAATAACCAATAAATCACACGTACATCAGAAACCTGTTATGTTGCAGTCAAAGCTTATTGATGCAGTTACCAGTGAAAATGATGTGGTGATTGATCCTGCCGCTGGCTCTTATAGTGTCATGGAAGCTGCCGCAAATGTGAATCGTAATTTTCTGGGATGTGATATTGCTGATAATCATTCTGATATGGATGTTATGGCATACATTGATGAAGATCGTGCACGTAAAAGCGCATAGAAGTATTTCCTGTGCATGTTATGGAGAGTGCTAGGTGGAATGTCCAGTAGTATTGTTTCTAGATAGATATCAGGTTAATACGCAGTGGTTTGACAGCGTTATGGTTGTTAAAGGTAAGCGTCTTGTATATTTGTTAATAGAGCAGGTGGATAAGGAAAGTCAACCAACTGCTATTGAAGGTATATCTCCAAAGATTGGTGCTGTAGTATATGGAAAGGTTATACAGCACATTGCTTCACAAGGTGGGTATATTCTTGATTTGGGAAATGGAATATTAGGGTATCTTGCTGGAAATATCGGTAAGAACAGAGGGTATGCAGTAGGGGAGTATTTAGTTGTACAGGTTATACGTCTTGCAGATGATAGAAAGCCTGTAAAGGTTTCAGATACAATAGTGTTACATCGTGGTGGCATTAGCTTGTGTTGTAATTATAACAAAGATATTAGAAGTAAGACTAAACATGTACAATCTGTAACGGATGCAGTAGGGACGGAAGATACATCGAGTATTTCAGTATCACATACATTAGATGGCAGTGTAGACAGGGCTATCATAGAGTATAGAATAGATTTATTGCTAAAGGTACAGCATATGTGTAGGAGGGGTTATCCTAGGCATGAATTAGATTCATGCGTATTGATACCTGGGGATAGTTTATGCTCAAGGGTGGTCAATGCCTGGGGTAGCAGTTATGCGGCACATGAGGCATTTCCAGTTGCAGACATGGCTCCTGATAAGGTGTATGTAAGTGATAATCTGGAATCTATAGTATGCAACTTACGTCCAGAGTGGAAACATAAGATATTTATATCATCGGATGACGTGATTGAAGGGTATGACCTATGGACACAACTTAATGAGCTACAATATAATAAAATACAATTGGAGTGTGGAGGGTGGTATATAATTGAATTAACAGAGGCGCTAGTATCGATAGATATTAATAGTGGTTCTTCTTGGGGTAGAAAGGCTATATATCGGACAAATATGGAAGCGATGCAGAATATCCCAATGGCTCTGTGGCTACGACATCTTGGAGGGCATATTGTTATTGATCCAGCTGGGAATTCTACAGCGTATGAGAAGAAGCAGTATATTTCTACATTGAAAAAAAATAGTAATAGCACAAGGGATACAAAGTTCTCAACTACTAGCTCTGGCTTATTGACCTTTGTTCGCTCTAAGAGATATCTTGCCAATAGTCATGATTTTTATACCAACCTAGTAGATAGAATAAATATTTTGTAGTGTAACAGGTGTCTATTTACGACTGCTACATGAAATAATTCTTGTACATATCATATATTTTACGGTAGAGTTATCAAATTAGGTCAGGCTGTGTTTGCGTATGTAGTGAATCTCTAGGATCTTGCATATCCTCAGGCATGAAATGTATGCTGTGTGCTCAGGTAGCTCAGTCGGTAGAGCAAGGGACTGAAAATCCCTGTGTCGGCGGTTCGATTCCGTCCCTGAGCACCAAACAAGTAAAGCCGCATAAATAGCAGGTTTTACGCAAAGTGCAAAAGGCGAACCATGTACTAAAATACCTGGCTAATTTCCCGTGCGTTCCTGTAATTATAGATAATTTTTTTACTTGGTATCACACGTTTTTTACTTGCGAATTACATAGGGAATATACCGTAAACTCAATGTCAGTGGCAGGTATATAGTCTTTTCATAAACCGTGGTTAATGTTTGGTTCATTGCCATATCTACTTTATTGTTGGTATGGCGCATTAAGTGCCCCTGACAGGTATCTTGGTATATTCCGTTGAGGCAGGATAATATTCAATGATGACCAAGGCATGGAAATATCAGTGCTAGTGCTTGGGGAACTTTAGGAATAGTGCATGTCAAACAAAACATTTGAAAAACAATCAGGTTGTATGCTAAGTTTAATGTCCCATATTAAAGAAGCTGCAGCCTAGAACAGGTCAGACCACCTTTATATGGCAAGTGATTTTAGATCTATTTTCTGTAATCTTATTTAAAAAAATAATATCACAAATAAGGGATATAACAAGCTTTGAATATTAAGAGAAAAGGTTCATTTTATACCCCAGAGGACATTGCTTTATGGATGTCAGAAAGAGTTTTGAAAGGCTTTTGCGAGAAGCCTCTCATTGATGTGCTTGAGCCAAGCTTTGGTGATGGGGTTTTTATTAAATCAGTCTTAAGCTTTTCTGATACCCGACCTTGTTGTATTGATGCTGTAGAGTATGACAAAGAAGCATTCCGTATTGTAAATGAAAAATATAAAAAACATTCAAACTTAATCAATGAAGATTTCTTATTTTGTAGCTCATTGAAAAAATATGACATTGTTATAGGTAATCCACCTTACATCGTAAAAAAGAGATTAAACAAGACACAGTCAGAGAAATGTAAAGATATTCACCTAAACACAGGTATGAAAGATAGAGAAGTTGCAAATATTTGGACATCGTTTCTATTAAAATCATCTAAATTATTGAAAGATGAAGGAGTATTAGGTTTTGTTTTACCTACAGAGCTACTACAAGTTAATTATACTCAAGAAATTAGACGTTATTTACTCAGTAACTTTGAAAGGTTAGAAATTGTTTCTTTTAAGAAACTTGCCTTTAAAGATATTCAGCAAGATACAGTGATATTAATAGCCTATAAAAAGGCTGTTCTTCCTAAAGGCTTGTATTTTGCTGAAGTTTCCTCTGTTAACGAGCTTTCTCCTAGTGAGTTATTATTCGAAGAACATCATGGCAACCATGATGTTAAATGGTCTTCATATATCCTATCCGAAAGCGACATGTCTTTTATAAAAGACATTACATCTAGGTGTAAGAAAATTTCAGATTTATGCACTTCTGTTGCAGGTATTGTGACTGCGGCAAATGGATATTTTATTGTTACTCAAGATGATGTAGATGCATTTGAATTAGAAGGGTACGTAAAAAAAATTATTCAAAAGGGCATGTACGTTAATGGGTCAGTGGAGCTACTTGAAAAAGATTATTCCAGCTTAAAATCCACCTCAAAACCTTGTTATTTAATTGATTTAAATGGCATCCCAGAATCTAACTTTTCTAAAGGTCTAATGGAATATCTTACAAAGGGTGTAGATCAAAAAATTCACGAGAGATATAAGTGTAAATTAAGGAAGAGATGGTACGATGTACCTTCTATTTGGAAAAGCGAAGGTCTTTTCTTTAAACGTGGTCATCATTACCCCAAGCTTCTTGTGAACAAGGCTAATGTTCATGTTACAGACGCAGCATATAGAATTAACATGAAGGAAGGTTATGACATAGAAAGTTTAGCTGCTTCATTCTACAATTCTCTAACCTTGCTGTACTCTGAGCTTTCGGGTCGATATTATGGTGGTGGAGTTTTAGAAATTACTCCAAATGAGTTTAAACAATTACCAATTCCAAAATATCAAGTGAACAGGCATGAATATAAAAGGTTTGTTAAAAACTTTAAAGAGAAGTCTTCAATAGAGCAGTTTGTACAGGAAAATGATCATAATATATTATCTGCGATTCCTCAAATTTCTAAAGAAGAAATATGCCTTATTAATGAATTATATAAAAAAGTTAAGAATAGAAGACTAAGGAGTACTACAAATGAAAATTATACGTAAACAACATACTCAGGACTTAAGTTGGTTTTTAGATATGTATGAAAATGGTCGTCTTGAGCTTACCCCTCCCTATCAAAGGAATAGCGTGTGGGGGCATAAAGATAGGAATTTCTTTTTAGATACTATCTTCAGCAATTACCCTTGCCCCGCAATATATTTACAAAAAGAAATTACAGACTCAAAAATTGTTTACAATGTTGTTGATGGAAAACAAAGATTGCAAACGGTTATAAATTTTTATAAAAATAAAATGATAATTTCTAAGAACTTCTCAGATCTACGCCTTGCAGGAAAAAAATGGAAGGATATAGAAACTGACACAGACTTAAGATACTCTTTTTTTAATTATTCTTTTTCTGTTGAACAATTAGATTGTGAAGGAGTTGTTCAATGGGATGAGGTATTTAACAGAGTTAACCGCAACCAAAAAACATTAAAAGATCAAGAGCTAAGACATGCAAGATTTAATGGATGGCTAATTACAACGGCAGAGAACGAAGTTACAAAGGATATTTGGTCGACATTAAAAATTGCAACAACGGGTCGCTCAAAACGCATGCAAGACGTCGAGTTTATCTCAATTCTAATGCTAGTTATGCTCGAAAATCAATTTATTGGCTTTCCACAATCAAAAATTGATGAGCTCTACGTTAAATATAATGAGTTTAAGACGCTTGAAGACTTACCAGAAGATAACACAGAGCTTACTGATTCCGACGATTCAGATATAGAAAGCTTAGTGTTTGCATCTAATATTAGAAAATTTTTAACTGACTACGATAACGTTCTACAGCATATTTGTAACATAATAAATTCTAATGAAAATTTAATACCATTAATAGCAAAAAAACCGTTAACACATGTGTATAGTTTATGGACATTACTTGCATTTAATTTAGGCAAAGAATTTACTTCACAAGATGTTGCTAACAACTTTGAAAAGTTGTTAAAGAATTGCCAAGAGTTTGATAAAACAGATAATTTAGCGGACATGTCAAATTCTGAAGTTAATGACATTATGCTAGCATACAAATACTTCACGAATACTAAAGGCGCTGCCACTGAAAAAGAGCAACGTAAAAATAGGCATGACGCATTAGTTGAATTTATGGGTTGGAATTTGGCTGATGAAAGTATCTAAATCTATACGCGATCTGTATGACGAGCTTTCTAAAACAGCAACTCTTATAGAAAAAGAGGTTAAGGAGCACCTTCCGACTTACTGTAAATCTCAGAAATGGACATTTAGCTTCCGTAAAAAAGAGTTATTGAGTTTCGCACAAAAACTTGAAACAGGTATCTATACATCTATCGTAGAGATAGATGACTTTTTTGCTTGTGAAATAATTGTTCCTAACTTGCAGCAAATTGAAATAGCTAAGAAATATATTTCAGATCATTTTGAAATTATATCTGAAAAGCCTGATAAATTAAGACCTGCTAGCGAATTCTCTTTTGATGGTATTCGTATATACGTTCAAATCAAGCCTAGTGTAGCAGAAAAAAATTACTCATGGATGAGATTTGAAATTCAAATCAAAACATTATTGGAAAAAGCTTGGGGAGAAGCCACTCATAACTTTACTTATAAATGTAAAGAGATTCATTGGTCTAAAG